>OFGH01000035.1_pt1 | contig 121303 bp, 122 predicted proteins | sample 1521721 | NCBI WGS metagenome assembly OFGH01 (sample SAMEA3504132, study PRJEB24116) | mouse gut metagenome | biome: mouse gut; feature: mouse-associated habitat; material: faeces | place: Denmark | collected 2011
AGCTGCCGTTGCAGTGGATAATGACGGGCGACAGATAAATATGGAAATTGATTTGAATGAGATGTATACATGGACGCTTATCACACAGGTAACTGCATAACGGCTTAAAACACAATGCAGCGCCGGCAGGTGCGCACCGGAACCCTTACCGATGATCCGACGCGATTCAACGATTGTTGTCGCGGTAACCGAGTAGGCCGGCTGCGCACCTGTTTTTTTTCGTGAAAAGCGGCATTCTACTGCCACGCACTCTATCCGCCCGAATGGGACGTACGCCGGTACTACCCATCCGGGCGGATCTTCGTTTGCGTTGTATAATACCGCTTTTGACGAAAAAAAATGAGCCGTGGAGCTTAATCGGTTTTCGTGAAAGCGGCATCCTACTGCCGCTTGCTCAATCTCCCGGACGGGACGTACCATTAGTACTACCCGTCCGGGAGATTTTCGTTTGATGCGCTTGGTGTGTTTCCTTTAAGAAATCACAGATGTTATCCGTTATTTCTCCGATCGTCGCTACCTCTTGACCGGTTCGATGCACGAGGCCATTATATCCATTAGTCTGCTCAGACCTTCGGTGGGCTGCTGCTGGCGTGCCGAGACATGCACCTGATACTTGGCCGTCTGGTTGGTCGAACGCGTATTCTCGCGCGAGGACGATACCTTGCCGTTGACGCTGACCGAGCCGCTGGCGAAGCATCCGAATTTGAAGCTGGCATTGCTGCTTACCGAAGCCTCCTTATCGCTCTTTTCCGTCGAGGTCTCGGTGGTGGTAACCTCCATTTGGAAATCGATCTGCACGTCGTCGATCAGCAGCGACGGCAGCGGAACCAGACCTATGAATGGTGCGTTGACGGTCAGCTGCTGCGTGGATTCGGAACCCTCGACGGGGCGTTCAAGATTGAACGACAACAGGCGCGGCGTCTGCTTCTCGGCATCGGCATAACCTATCTCCGTCATGAACTCGAAAGCCGACTGCGCCAGTCTCTTCTGCGAGTCGCATGCCGCCGTGAGCGGTGCGGCGATAAGCTCGGCGATCGGCATGACAAAAACGTTCAATAAAACACGCGGGGAGCGCAAATGGTTAGACGGCAGATGTTTTTCGTGTAAATTATTTGCATTCCGATAGAAAAATAATATCTTTGCAATATCTGTCGGCAGTATGTCGCGGAGGAATAAAACGAACGTTTTTTGCCCGCCGATATAGCCGGCATCTGCATATAAACGGCTACCTTTAATGCAAAAACACATGACGGTAGCCTATCTCAGAATCAGCACGGAAAAACAGCATCTGAAGAATCAGCGCGAAGAGATATTGCGTTTCGCCGCTTCGCGCGATCTGCATGTCGAACGTTGGGTAACGGAGGTCGTGAGCGGGCGCAAGAGCGGCAAGGAGCGCAAGCTGGGCAATGCACTGGCACGCATGAAGCGCGGCGATACGTTGGTCGTTACGGAGTTGTCGCGGCTCAGCCGAACGCTGACCGAAATAATGTCTATCATGGGAATGTGTCTCGAACGCGGGATAGTCCTGTACAGCACGAAGTACGGTTCCGCCTTCGACGACTCGATCAACAGCAAGGTACTCTGCTTCGCATTCGGCCTCGCCGCCGAGATAGAGCGCAACCTGATATCGATGCGCACGCGCGAGGCGCTGGCAGCACGGCGCGCCGAGGGTGTGGTGCTCGGGCGCAGAAAGGGACCGTGCGTCAAGCAGCAGTCGCTCGGACGTCGTCGAGACGAGATTATGGAGATGCTGCGCCGCGGTATGCCGTTGGCCGGGATATGCCGCGTGTTAGGCGTATCGGCCAAGACGTTTCATCGGTTCCGGCTTACGGACAGCGCCGTCGACGAGATATATTCGCGGCGGAGCTGCGGCAGGCATGCTGCGGCAAAGCGTGCGGTCATAGAATCTTTTTAATCCAATGGAACATTCGGTAGGGCATATAGCGGAACGGCAGATCGAATGCCGTGGGTGTCGTGACGACGGCACGGCGGTGCGAGAAAGCCTCGAAGCCCGTGCGGCCGTGGTAGGCGCCCATGCCCGAGTTGCCGACGCCGCCGAAGGGCAGTCTGTGGTTGGCGATGTGCATTATCGTGTCGTTGATGCAGGCGCCGCCCGACGATGTCTGGCGGACGACTCGCGTCCTGCGGCCGGCTGTCCGAAGTAGTATAGAGCCAGCGGCCGCTCCCTGCCGGCGATGAATCGGACGGCCTCGGCTATATCGTCGAAGCCGATCATCGGCAGCACTGGGCCGAATATCTCCTCCCGCATGACGGCGGCATCGGCGGCTACGTCGTCGAGCAGCGTCGGCTCTATATACCGGTCGTCGGCGCAGCTTCGGCCTCCGACCGCCGCACGCCCCTGGTCGAGGTACGACACGACGCGCCGGAATGCCGCATCGTCTACCATGCGTACATAGTGCGGACTCTGCTGCGGGTCGTCGCCGTGCATCTGCCTGACGGCTGCGGCGAACTCTTCGACGAAGCGTTGTTTCACGCTGCGGTGTATGAGCAGATAGTCGGGAGCGATACATGTCTGTCCGGCATTGAGCGTCTTGCCCCATGCTATGCGCCGCGCGGCGATACGTATGTCGGCGTCGCGGTCCACGATGCAGGGGCTCTTGCCTCCCAACTCCAACACCACGGGCGTGAGGTGGCGTGCTGCGGCCTGCATGACGACCCTGCCCAGCGACGGGCTGCCCGTGAAGAATATGATGTCGTAACGCTGTTCGAACAACATGGTATTGACCTCGCGGCCGCCCTCGATGACGGTTATGTATCGCCGGTCGAATGTTCGGCTTATCATCTGCGCCAGAGTCTCGGATACGTGCGGCGTGTGGGGCGAGGGCTTCAATACGGCCGTGCAGCCGGCCGAAACGGCCGCTACGAGCGGGTTGAGCAGCAGCTGCACGGGATAGTTCCACGGAGAGACGATAAGCGCTACGCCCAGCGGCTCGACCACGATGCGGCTGCGCGAGGGGAACATCTTCAACGGCGTGCGCCTGCGCTGCGGACGCGCCCAGCCGCGCAGATGCCGCAGATGATATCGGATCTCGTCTCTGACGATGCTCAGCTCGGTCATGTACGCCTCCTCGCGGGACTTGTGAAGATCGGCGGCCAGAGCGTCGCAAAGCGGCTGCTCCCACCTATCGAGCGCCTCGGCCAGTCGCCGCAGCATCTCGCGGCGGTATGCGGTGTCGAGCGTCGCGCGGCTGCGGAAAAAATCTCTCTGTTCGGCTACGGCGGCCTCTATCTGCTGGGCGGTATACTCTGTTGACATATATCGATCTTGTTTCGGATTATGCAAATGTACGAATAAGCGAGGGCAAAAACAAGCTCGCTTGTATTTTGCCGAGCGGGAGTATGTTCGACGATGTCAAATGTACGAATAAGCGAGGGCAAAAACAAGCCTTCCACCGGTTATGTCGAGAAGAAGCGTATGCGGCAGCGCCGAAAATAGTGCGATATTGTTACGTTTTCATTAAATTTGCCGTCGGCGGTTTGCCGCGTCGGGCGCATCGCCTATATTTGCCGAAGCAAAATGTATGCGCGAAACTATGAAACCTAAACATATCCTTGTCGTCGACGACGAGGAGTCATTGTGCGAGATACTGCGTTTCAACCTCGAACGCGAGGGCTATGACGTTACCACGGCCGATAGTGCCGAGCAGGCGCTGACGCTCGATCTGGAACGTTTCGACCTTGCCATTTTAGATGTGATGATGGGCGAGCTGAGCGGCTTTTCGCTTGCGCGCATCATCCGCTCGCGCCCGTCGACGGCCGATATGCCCGTGATATTCTGTACGGCGCGCGACTCGGCGCAGGATGCCGTCGAGGGGCTGGATATCGGCGCCGACGACTATGTTACCAAGCCGTTCTCGGTGGCCGAGCTGTCGGCGAGGGTAAGGTCGGTGCTGCGACGCTCGTCGCACTCGTCCCGCACGGCCGGCGAGCTTCTGCGCTACGAGGGGCTGGTGCTCGACATGGATGCCAAGCGCGCGAGTGTCGACGGCGATGTCGTGGCGCTCACACGCAAGGAGTTCGACATACTGGCTCTTCTGATGTCGAATCGCGGTGCGGTGCTATCGCGCGAGCAGATCATGGACCGCGTGTGGGGGCGCCGGACGGTCGTTACCGACCGCACCGTGGATGTCAACATCACGCGCATGCGCCGCAAGATAGGGCGTTACGGGCGCAATCTTACAACACGCACCGGTTACGGCTATGGCTTCGAGGATTAGACTCTCTTACCGCTGGCGGCTGTTTCTGTTCGTGGTAATGATTCTCTCGGCCACGGCCGTCTGTTTCGTCACGTTCCAGTATACGCGCGAAAAGACCTACAAGGCCGACCGGCTCGACGCTCAGTTGCAGCTGCTGAACATGCGTCTGTGCGACGCGCTCGAAGCGGGCGAGACTCCCGAGTCGTTCTATCTCAGACACAGCGGCGACATGGAGGGGCTGCGTCTTACCGTTGTCGACATCTCGGGCAGGGTGGTCTACGACTCGGCTGCGAGTGCCGATCTGTCGAACCACCTCCTGCGCAAGGAGATCGCCGAGGCCATAGCCTCGGGCAGGGGCTATACGGTCGAGCGACGGTCGGAGAGCACCGATCTGAGCTACTTCTATTCGGCTATGCGCGCGGGCGAGCGGATCGTCCGTTCGGCATTGCCCTACAACGTGTCGCTGCGCGAAGTGCTGCGCGCCGACGGCGATTTTTTCCGCCTCATGGCCTGCGTGGCGCTGGCGGTCATGGCCGTAGGATATTTGGCGACGCGCAAGCTCGGCGGCAACATCTCCAATCTGCGGCGTGCTGCCGAGGCCATGGACCGCGGCGAGAGGTTCGATCTGCCTCCGTTCGCCGACGACGAGTTGGGCGAGATATCGGAACATATCGTAGCGATGTACGACCGTCTGCGCAGAGCCAACGACGACATCGAGCGCGAACATGCGCTCGCCCTGCACGAGCAGCAGGAGAAGCTGCGCATCAAGCGGCAGCTTACCAACAACATAAACCACGAGCTCAAAACACCCGTTGCGGCCATACGCGGTTATCTCGAAACGATTCTATCGACACCCGACATCGAGCCCGAGGTGCGCGATCGGTTTCTTGTTAGGTGCGATGCCCAGAGCCGGCGTCTGGCGCAGCTGCTCGACGATGTGTCGACCTTGACTCGTCTGGACGAGGGCAGTGCCGTCATCTCGCTCGGCGAGGTCGACGCAGCGGCGGTGGTGGACGAGATAGCCTCCGATATGGCGTCGCTGCCCGAGCACGACCGCATGCGTCTGCGCTCGTCGCTGCCGCACCCGCTCTGCGTGCGCGGCAATGCCTCGCTGGTCGAATCCATATTCCGCAATCTGGTCGACAACGCCGTCGCGCACTCCGGCGGCCGCGATATTTTCGTCTCGACATTCGATGCGGGCGCGGATAAGTACGGCATCATCTTCGCCGATAACGGCATAGGCGTCGACAGCGAACATATCGGCCATATCTTCGAGCGTTTCTACCGCGTCGACAAGGGGCGTTCGCGCAAATCGGGAGGTACGGGACTCGGCCTGTCGATCGTCAAGCATGCCGTGCAGTTCCACGGCGGCGAGATATCCGTGGCGAACCGCGCGGAGGGCGGACTGGAATTTCATTTCACTCTGCCGCGCGCCCGATAGCGTCCGGCATCATTCGAATTTTAACAGCGAATTAACAAAGTTGTAACATATTTGTAATATGTCGCAGATACCTTTGCAAGTGTAATTGCGACCTGTTATGAATCGACTGCAACCGACATCCGCCCGTGCCGCGGCCGAGATCGACGATCTCGCGCGCAGATTCGCATCGTTCGATGCCGATGCGTTAGTTACATCATTGTACGATATAGTCTTCGAGGATTTGCAGTCGCTTGCAGCAGCGCCCGCCGAGGCGCGCTGCCTCTCGCGCATAGTATCTGTCACAGGTGCCGTGAACATCTATCTGGCGCTCCGCGGCGACGGCATATCTGACGGAGATGTCGTCCGTCTGGTTCGCTTCGGCGATGAAGTATGCCTTACGGCCGACCGGCTCACTCGAAACAACGAAACATTATAGAATCAGAAATGTATACATTTATCCTAATCACACTCGGCCTGCTGGCGATTCTCGGAATCGTCGTGGGCGTATCCAACGATGCGGTCAACTTTCTCAACTCGGCATTCGGCTCGAAGGCCGCTTCGCGCCGCGTGATACTCTCGGTGGCATCGCTGGGCATCCTGCTCGGCGTGATGACGTCGAGCGGCATGATGGAGGTGGCGCGCAACGGCGTGTTCTATCCTTCGCAGTTTACCTTCGAGCAGATCATGACTCTGTTTCTGGGCATGATGCTGGGCAACATCATTCTTCTTGACATATTCAACTCGCTCGGCCTGCCCACCTCGACTACCGTATCGCTGGTCTTCGGACTGCTCGGCTCGGCTATGGCCGTCGCCCTGACGACGATATGGGGCAGCGACGAAGCTACGCTGGCCGATCTGTCGGCATATATCAACTCGGGCAAGGCCATGGCTATCATATCCGCCATACTGCTGTCGGTCGCCATAGCCTTCGTCACGGGACAGATACTGATGTTCGTCTCGCGCCTGCTGTTCTCGTTCCGCTATAACCGCACCTTCCGCCGCGTGGGTGCGCTGTGGTGCGGCGTGACGCTGGCCGGCATAGTATACTTTACCGTGTTCAAGGGCCTGAGCGGTTCGGGCATCATACCCGATGCGATCGAAAGCGCCGTCGCGTCGCATACCGTCATGTCGCTGCTGGCCGTGTGGCTGGGCAGCAGTCTGGTGCTGTGGCTGCTGCAACGCGCCGGGGTGGATATCTTGAAGGTCACGATCCTGTCGGGCACCTTTTCTCTGGCGCTGGCCTTTGCCGGAAACGATCTGGTCAACTTCATCGGCGTGCCCTTGGCCGGTTACGACTCTTACAGACTGGCTATGGCCGCGGGCGACTATACGATGACTATGGAGAGCCTTGCGCAGCCCGTGCGGGCCGAGTTCTGGCTGATGCTTGCTGCCGGTGCCGTCATGGTCGTCACGCTCTTTACCTCGCGCAAGGCAATGAAGGTTACGCAGACCGAGCTGTCGCTCTCCAACCAGAACCAGAGCGCCGACGAGCGTTTCGGCTCGACGGCCGTGTCGCGAGGTCTGGTGCGCGGTGTGCTGAGGATCAACGAGTGGGCTGCCGGCATCACGCCGCGCCGCATGCGGGAGTTCATCGACAGCCGCTTCGAGCCGCTGTCGGAGCAGGAGCGCTCGGGCGCCATGTACGATAAGATACGTGCGACGGTCAACCTTACCGGTGCCGCAGTCCTAATATCGCTGGCCACGTCGTTTCAGCTGCCCTTGTCTACCACATACGTCGTGTTCATGGTGGCCATGGGTTCGTCGCTGGCCGACCGCGCGTGGGGGCGCGAGAGTGCCGTATACCGCATCACGGGCGTGATGACGGTCATCACGGGCTGGTTCGTTACGGCGCTGGCGGGATTCGTCATTTCGTTGGTGGTAACGATGATCCTTATCTACGGAGGGGCGGCAGCCATAATCGTAGCCGTGGCGGTATGCGCACTGATGATCGTGCGCAGCAACTTCTCGAAACGCGAGGAGAGTGCCGAGGTCGCGCCCGAGTCGAAGATGACGCCCGAGATCGTGCGAAGCCCCGAGTGTGCTTTGATAGGCTTTACCGAGCATGTGCTTACGACAATGGAGACCGTCACGCGCATATACGACCGCACGATAGTGGCCGTGTTCAAGGAGAACCGCAAGGTGCTGAAAGATATGGTGCGCGAGTCGGAGACGCTGTACCATACGACGCGCAAGCAGAAATACGAGCTCATGCCGATTCTGAATACGATCAAGGAGAACGACATCAACACCGGCCACTATTACGTTCAGGTGGTCGACTACATCTCCGAGGCGAGCAAGGCGCTGCTGCATATCACGCGTCCCTGCTACGAGCATATCGACAACAACCACGAGGGCTTCTCGAAGGAGCAGATAGTCGACTTGAAGAGCATCATCGACCGCGTCGAGCAGATCTTCGATACGGTAATCGACATGTTGCGCAAGCGTAGTTTCGACCGTCTCGACGACGTGCTGACGATGCGCGACGAGCTCTTCGACCGTATCGATGCCGTGATGAAGAACCAGCTGCGCCGCATGCGCGATACAGGCGGTTCGACATCGGCCAACATGTTGTTCTTCAACATTCTCGGCGAGACCAAGACTATGGTGCTGCACTCGCGCAACATCATGAAGTCGCTCGACCACTTCATCGACTGCGGGCGTTGAGGCGCTGCGCCGCCGCGCACGTGGCGGCGCGGTACGGATTTTGCGCCAATGCGGGATAAACGCTATCGCATGAAACGCAATTTTATCTCACTTTTCGTCGCAGACGACGCCCCCACGGTCGACGACCGCAACAGCGCGCGTGCTACGACATCGGATTCGCGCTATACGCCCGTTACGCAACTTACGCCCGACGACGTTCTGCTGGACGGCGGCCCCATGCCGCCGCACGACAGCCGCGAGAACCCTACCCGGCGTCAGGTCGAGCAGGAGGTCATCAAGGTCAACCCGTCGATCGAGAGCATGGACGGCCGCGGATAGCCTACGAACGAACGCCCGGAAACCGAAAAGGTTCCCGGGCGTTTCGTCTTTTGCGGTCCCGGCTATTTCAGCGGGGAACCGATTTAGAGGTCGCTGCCGAAGTCATGATGTATGTCCCAGCCGGTCTGCATCATCGAAATACTGTATTCGTGCATGCGCCTTATGACATCGCGGTGGCTGTCGGCGACATTGACGTAGCGGGCTCCGCCCTCGGCGTTGAGGTCGTAGAGATAGGCTATGTCGTTGGGGTTGTCGTAGACATAGAGATAGTCGTTGTCTATCGCGGCGAGGCAGTCGTCGGTGGAGAAAGGTACGATACGACGTCGCTCCCGCATTAGATTTATGCCCAGCGTCGTGTTGACGAACTCCATGCCGAGCATGTCGGCCGCGGTGGGCATGATGTCCATTTGCGAGACGGGATCGTCGCGCAGCTCAGGCGGAATATTGCCAGGCGAATAGAACAGCAGCGGTATGTGGTTGTATGACAGAGGTATTGCGAAGTCGTTGCGTATGGCCTTGCCGTGATCGGCCGTTATGACGAACAGCGTGCTGGAAAACCATTCGCGCGTCGCGGCCGACGCAATGAAGCGCTGCATGGCGCGGTCGGCATATTCGACCACCTGCGTGGATATATCGTCGGTGCGCGGTTCGAACCACCCGACATCGGGCACGTTGTAGGGCGGGTGGTTCGACGAAGTGAGAAGCACGGCGCAGAATCTCCGGCCTGCCTCGTGCTCCATGTCGAGTATCCGCAGCGCCTTGTCGTACATCACGTGGTCGGGCACGCCCAGCGTGCTGACTATCTCGCTGCTGTCGTAGTCGGGCTCGGAGACGACGCTTCGGATGCCGTTGCCCATGACGAAGCCGCTCATGTTGTCGAACTGCGCGTCGTGTGTCGTGAAGAAGATCGTCGACATGCCCTCCTGCATCATCCGCTCGGGGATGCCGCCGAGCTGCGGAATGATGCTCTCCTTCATCGTATGTTTATTCAGATAGGAGGGAAGCGATGTAAGCGTAGAGTATACGCCGTTGTAGGTGTGTATGCCCGTCGAGTATGCGTTGCGGAAATAGAGCCCCTTGCCTATGAGCGTGTCAAGGCAGGGCAGCAGCCCGGCGGTATCGCCCTCCGAGCGCAGGCGGTCTGCCGTATTGCTCTCCATAAGTATCACGACGAGATTGTCGACAGGCGTCTGCTGCGCCTCGAAACGGCGGCCGAAGCTCCTATCGCGCCCCAGCTCCCATGCGGCGAACGCCCGTGCACGACCGCTGTCCTGCACATGCAACTCGTTGCCCGACATGTCGAGTGTCGAGCGCATGAGCGTAAATACAGGGTTGAGACCCAGCTGGTTGATGAAAGCGTTGTTGGATATATACGCCGTGCCTACGCGGATCGGACTTTTCCGGCTCAGGCGCCCTCGTATCGAGAATGGGATGATGCAGAGCGCTATGAGGAGCATTATCGCCGTCGGCCGGTGCGAGCGGCGGAAGTTGTCGATCGTCCAGCGCCTTGCCAGCCGCAGATTGAAAATGGCGAACAGAGCGGCGAGGGAAACGGCTGCGACAGAGAAGAGCATATACTGCCATTGTCCGCCCACCATGCGCACCACGAATGTCATACCGCCGCCGATGTAGTTGAACATAACGGCATTGAGACGTATGCGGAACTGCTCGAAAAACGGGATGTCGCCGACGCACATCATTATCGCCAGCGCATATACGGCGGTTATCCACCATTTCGACATCTGCGCCGCGGTGCGGTGCATACGCGGGAATATCTGGCCTGCGAGCAGCAGCAGCACCGGCAGCGAGAGCAGATAGCCCGATATGACGTTGTCGAAGCGCACGCCCATGAGCAGTGCGCGACATATCCACTCGGCCGAGTTGTCGACGCCGAAATCGAGCAGCGCGAAGTTCCGCCACAGCAGGATCAGCCGGCAGAGCGTGAAGCATACCATGCCGGTAAGGTATACGGTTGCGATATAGAGCACCTCGCGAGGTATGCGGTCGAATATCTTCTTCTTCCCCCCCCCTCGTGATTCAGTGAAATATCTGTCTCGCTCGTTCATATCGCATTGTGCAGGATGCCGCCGTCAGGGCGTGTATCCCGTGTCCTCGATCAGGTTGCCTGACGATGCCGCAGCTACGGCCAGCTGGTCGCAGCGGTTGTTCTCGACGGTCGAGGCATGTCCCTTGACCCACACCAGACGCACGCGGTGTTTGCGGTAGATCCTCAGAAAACGCATCCACAGATCGGGGTTTTTCTTGCCGGCGAATCCCTTTTTCTCCCAGCCGAAGACCCAGCGCAGGTTCACTGCGTCGACCACATACTTCGAATCCGAGTATAGCGTAACGTCGCAGCCCTCGTAGCGCAGAGCCTCCAACGCCACGCATGCCGCCGTGAGCTCCATGCGGTTGTTGGTCGTGAGCCGGTAGCCCTGCGAGAGCTCCTTGCGGAACTTGCCGGCCAGCAGCACTACTCCGTAGCCACCCGCACCCGGGTTGCCCAGTGCCGATCCGTCGGTGTATATCGTAATTTCCATAATATCAGTCGCAGTTTTCCGCTCCGGCCTGCCGGCCTATTTCGTTTATCGCCAGCCGTGCCTGCTCCGCGGCGTTGGTGTCGTCCGACGACAAGAGTCGGGAGTACCACTCGACCGCCTCCTCGTCGTGCCCGCAGAGCCGGTGGACATATGCGATGTTGAGTATCGCGTATATGTCGTCGGGTGTCTGCCTGTGCGCCTCGACGAAGTGTTCCAGCGCACGATCGTACTGCCCGTATCCGCAGAACAATACTCCGAGATTGTTCTGTACGACGACACTGCCCGGCAGCAGCTCCGCCTCTCGGTCCAAAAGTCTGCGCAACGCTATTTGGCCGGGGGCTTCGGGATCGTCCGAGCCGTCGGACAGCATGTCGCAAACATAGCCCTGTACGTATTCTTCGACCAGCGTGCGCATATCTATCGATATCGCGCTGCCGCTATGGCCGTCAATCCAGCGTCCGCCGTTGATGCTGCATCTGTCGAGAGTCATGCGGAGCGAATTGGCCGCATCGGCCGGCCGATCGGCGAAACGGTAAGCGGCGGCTCTGCCCATGTGCATGTCGAAGCGGTCGGGGTAGAGCGCCAGACCGCGGTCGAGCGCCTCCACGGCGCGGTCGACGAGCCTGTCGTCGAATATGGTCGTCGTGTACAACGCTCCCGCCGCATTGCCGTTCTCGTCTTGCAGCACAAAGGCCGGATCGCTTTCCGGGCAGGCGTTGCCGTCGATAACGATGCACTCCTCGGGAGCGCGGCCTATCCAGTAGTTGAACTTGTCGATCCACAGCTGCGCATCGTCGGGAGTTTGCCTCTCCCACGCATCGAAATAGCGTATCCACGCCGTGGTGTCGGCCTTGTCTGCCGGCTCGACGGACGGGTGGGCGGCCGCGGCCGTGTTGCAGACGAGCGCAAGCGCGACGGCGGCAGCGTATGATCGAAACAGTGTCATGGCCTGCTTGTTACAAAGAGGCCAGACGCTCCTTTATCGCCGCGATCTTGGCCTCGGCATCGGCCTGCTTCGCGCGTTCGTTCGCAACGACCTTCTCGGGTGCCGACTGCACGAAGCGCTCGTTCGAGAGCTTCTTCATGACGCTGGCGAGGAATCCTTCCAAGTATTGCAGATCGGCCGCGAGCTTTTCGCGTTCGGCTTCGAGATCGATCTTGTCTGCGAGCGGGATGAAGTACTGTGCGGTCTTGACGATGAACGCCGCTGCCGCAGGATCCTTCTCCTCGACACGGTCTATCGACGAGAGGTTGCACATCTTGGCTATGACGGGTGCATACTCTTCGGGATAGTTCTCGTCGGCCATGACCTTCATCGTGAGCGTGTCTTTCTGCGCTATGTTCTTCTGCTTGCGTATGTTGCGCACCGACGATATGACCTCGCGCGCAAGATCGAAGCGGGCGAGCGTGCGCGCGTCGGCCGTCTCGACGATCCGAGGCTGCCTTGCGACCACGATCGACTCGCAGCCGGCTTCGGGTGCCAGATCCTGCCATATCTCCTCCGTGACGAAGGGCATGAACGGATGCAGCAGGCGCAGCAGCTCGTCGAAGAAGTGCTTCGTGGCGGCCATCGTATCGGCATCGATGGGCGACTGGTAAGCTGGCTTGACCATTTCGAGGTACCAGCCGCTGAAATCGTCCCAGAATAGTTTGTATAGCATCATGAACGCCTCCGAGATGCGGTACTGGCGGAACGCCTCGTCGACGCGCTCTATGTCGCGGCGCATTACCTGGCGGAACCACTCGACCGACAGACGGTTGTTGTCGCTCTGCGGCAGCTCATCGTCGACATTCCAGCCGCCGACCAGACGGTAGGCGTTCCATATCTTGTTGGCGAAGTTGCGTCCCTGCTCGCACAGCGCCTCGTCGAACATGACGTCGTTGCCCGCCGAGGTCGACAGCATCATCGCCACGCGCATGCCGTCGGCGCCGTATTTCTCGATCAGATCCAGAGGGTCGGGCGAGTTGCCTAATTGTTTCGACATCTTGCGTCCGAGCTTGTCGCGTACGATACCGGTAAAGTATACGTTGCCGAACGGCTCGCGGCCGCGGTACTCGTAGCCGGCCATTATCATGCGCGCAACCCAGAAGAATATGATGTCGGGACCCGTTACCAGATCGTTGGTGGGGTAGTAGTAGTTGATCTCTTCGTTGTCGGGGCGGCGTATGCCGTCAAATACCGAGATCGGCCACAGCCACGACGAGAACCACGTGTCGAGCACATCCTCGTCCTGACGCAGATCGGCCGCCGTGAGCGTCGCATCGCCGGTTTTGGCGCGCGCCTTTTCGACGGCTTCGGCGAGCGTCTCTGCCACGACGTATCCGCCCTGAGGCAGGTAGTAGGCCGGTATGCGCTGTCCCCACCACAGCTGGCGCGATATGCACCAGTCCTTGATGTTCTCCATCCAGTGGCGGTAGGTATTCTTGTATTTCGTCGGGACGAACTTTATCGTATCCTCCATTACGGCCTTGGTCGCAGGCTCGGCCAGCTCCTTCATCGACAGGAACCACTGCATCGACAGCTTGGGCTCGATCGCTGCGCCCGTGCGCTCCGAGAAGCCGACGTTGTTGGTGTAGGGCTCGACCTTATCGAGCAGACCGGCAGCCTGCAAGTCGCCCTCGATTATGCGGCGGCACTCGAATCGGTCCATGCCCACGTACATGCCTACCTTGTCGTTGATCGTGCCGTCGTCGTTGAATATGTCTATTGTCTGCAATGCGTATTTCTCTCCGAGCATGTAGTCGTTGACGTCGTGCGCCGGCGTCACTTTCAGCGCACCCGTACCGAACTCCTTGTCGACATACTCGTCGCGGATGACCGGTATGCTGCGCCCTACCAGCGGCACTACGACTCTGGCGTCGTCCGCCAGCCAGCGGTAGCGTTCGTCGGTGGGGTTGACGCAGAGCGCCGTATCGCCCAGAATCGTCTCGGGACGCGTGGTAGCCACGATGATGCTGCGGTCGCTGCCTTCGACCTTATAGCGCAGATAGTAGAGCTTGCCCTGCGACTCCTTGTAAACCACCTCCTCGTCCGAGAGTGCGGTCTGAGCAGCGGGGTCCCAGTTGACCATGCGCACGCCGCGATAGATCCGACCCTTGTCGAACAGGTCGCAGAAGACCTTTATGACGCCCTCGCTGCGTGCGTCGTCCATCGTGAAGCATGTGCGCTCCCAGTCGCACGAGGCGCCCAGCTTGCGCAGCTGTTTGAGGATTATGCCTCCGTGCTTCTCCTTCCACTCCCATGCGTGGGCGAGGAACTCCTCGCGCGTGAGCGACGACTTGTCTATGCCCTCGGCTTTGAGCTTGGCGACGACCTTGGCTTCGGTGGCTATCGAGGCGTGGTCGGTGCCCGGCACCCAGCAGGCGTTCTTTCCCTGCATGCGCGCGCGACGCACCAGAACATCCTGCAACGTGTTGTTGAGCATGTGTCCCATGTGAAGCATGCCCGTGACGTTGGGCGGCGGAATGACTATCGTGTAAGGTTCGCGCTGGTCGGGTTGCGAGTGAAATAGATTGCGTTCGATCCAGAAGTCGTACCATTTCTGTTCGATCTGCTGCGGAGAGTACTTATCTGCTATTTGCATAATCGTGCGTTATTATGTTTTCCCAATAAGGATTAATCGTGCAAAATTAGCAATTAAATTTTATTCGGACAATAAATTGCGGCCAATATGGCGTTTTTGGGCGGCGGCAGGCGCGGCGTGGCACGATATGCGGACGGCGATATGGCGCCGCCGGCTCCCGGGAGGCCTGCCGCATGCCGTGCCGGCCGCAAAACCGAGTGCGCATACGTGCTCGATTTTTGCGCCGCGACCAATTTATTAAGGAAATAATCGTTATCTTTGCACAAATATTAGGTAAGGTATATGAGTAAAAAAGATAAGGAGATTGAAGATTTGGGACTTACCCCCGAACTGTTCGACGGCCGTCATCAGGTCATTCCGATCATCTCGGGAGGCGACGACGCGATCGAACAGATAGCAATACCGGAGGTAATGCCCATACTTACGCTTCGCAGCTCGGTTATATTTCCGGGTGCCATAACGCCCATTACCGTCGGCCGCGAGAAGAGCATCGCGCTGGTAAGGGAGGTCAACTCCTCGGGCGGTCTGCTCGGAGCCGTGTTGCAGCGCGACAGCGATGTCGAAACGCCCGCCCCCGACGATATGTATAAGATCGGTACGGCAGCCCGCATATTGAAGATATTGGAGATGCCCAACGGCAATCTGACGGTCATACTCAACGGTTTGGAGAAGATCGAGGTGGGCGACTACATCTCTACCGACCCATATTTCAAGGCGTCGGTAAGGATGATCCGCGACAGTGCGCCCGACCCCAATAACGTCGAATTCGGCGCGTTGGTCGACTCGATCCGCGAGGTGGCGCTCAACATCATCAACATATCGCCCTCGATGCCCAAGGAGGCGGCTTTCGCGATCAAGAACATCGATTCGCGCCGCGGCATCATCAACTTCATCTGCTCGAACATCGAACTCTCGGACGACGACCGCCAGTCGCTGTTGGAGGCTCCGGGGCTGCTGGCGCGTTCGCGCAAGCTGTTGGAGATACTGGTAAGGGAGCAGCAGCTGGTCGAGCTTAAAAATTCGATTCAGGAAAAGGTCAAGAGCGAGATAGACAAGCAGCAGCGCGACTACTATCTGCAACAGCAGCTGCGGACTATTCAGGACGAGATAGGCGACGGCGCCGATGCCGAGATAGACCAGATGCGCGAGAAGGCCTCGCAGAAGAAGTGGTCGAAGTCTACGGCCGAGCTCTTCGAAAAGGAGCTCGCGAAACTCGAACGGCTCAATCCCGCCGTGGCGGAGTACTCCGTGCAGATGAACTATCTGCAACTCATGTTGGAACTGCCGTGGGACCATACCACGCCCGACAATCTCGACCTGCAACAGGCGCGCCGCCAGCTCGACGACGACCATTTCGGTCTGGACGAAGTCAAGGAGCGACTGATGGAGCATCTGGCCGTCATCAAACTCAAAGGCGACCTCAAATCGCCTATTCTCTGCCTCTACGGCCCTCCGGGCGTGGGCAAGACGTCGCTGGGCAAGTCGGTCGCCGCTGCGCTCGGCCGCAAGTTCGGCCGCATTTCGCTGGGCGGTCTGCACGACGAGGCCGAGATCCGGGGACACCGCCGCACATACATAGGCGCCATGCCCGGCCGCATCATCGAGACGATCAAGCGCTGCGGCTCGTCGAATCCGGTCATCATCCTCGACGAGGTGGACAAGATAACCGTAGCCAACCACGGCGACCCGTCGAGCGCGCTGTTGGAGGTTCTCGATCCCGAGCAGAACACCACCTTCCATGACAACTATCTCGACACCGAGTACGACCTGTCGAAGGTGCTCTTCATCGCCACGGCCAATAACGTGGGCAACATCTCGCCCGCGCTTCGCGACCGCATGGAGATGATAAACATTCCGGGTTATATTCTCGAAGACAAGCTGCGCATAGCCGCCGATCATCTTGTGGCCAAGCAGCGCGAGGCGCACGGCATACCGCAAAACGAGCTGTCGATACCTACCCGGTGCATGGAGAAGATCATCGCGGATTACACCCGCGAGTCGGGCGTGCGTTCGCTCGACAAGCATATAGCCAAGATCGCGCGCCACCGCGCCAAGTCGATAGCGCTCGACGAGCCCTACAACGTCGAGCTGACAGAGGAGGACGTGGAGACGATCCTCGGCAAGCCCAAGTTCCGCAACGACAGCTACGACATCGCCGGCATGGTGGGTGTGGTCACCGGTCTGGCGTGGACCGAGGTCGGCGGCGACATACTCTACATCGAGTCGATCCTCACGCCCGGCAAGGGCAAGCTCAGCCTTACGGGCAATCTGGGCGACGTGATGAAGGAGTCGGCCACGATCGCCTACGAGTGGGTCATGGCGCACCATGTCGAGCTGGGCATCGACCGCAATATGTTCGAGCAGAACGATCTCAACATACACGTGCCCGAGGGTGCTATACCGAAGGACGGACCCTCGGCGGGCATTACGATGCTTACGTCGATCGTCTCGACCTTTACCTCGCGTCCGCCCGTCGAGCGCATCGCCATGACCGGCGAGACTACGCTGCGCGGCCGCGTTACGGCCGTGGGCGGCATCAAGGAGAAGATCCTCGCCGCAAAGCGCGCCGGCATTACCGCTTTGATCCTTTCGGAGGACAACCGCAAGGATATCGAGGAGATCAAACCCGAATACGTCGAGGGGCTGACGTTCCACTACGTGCGCACCAACGACGAAGTGCTGAAACTCGCATTGCAGAGCTGATATGAAGTTCATAGCCATAATCCCGGCGCGTTATGCGTCGACGCGCTTTCCGGCCAAGCCGCTGGCGCTGCTGGGCGGACGCCCGATCATCGAACGCGTATACCGTCAGGTGTCGCAGGCCGTCGACGATGTGGTCGTGGCCACCGACGATAGCCGCATAGCCGATGCCGTGGAGAGCTTCGGCGGCCGTGCGGTCATGACCTCGGCCGAGCACCGCAGCGGCACCGACCGCTGTTACGAGGCTCTCTGCAATATGGGCGGCGGCTTCGACGGCGTAATCAACGTGCAGGGCGACGAGCCTTTCATCATGCCCTCGCAGATCGAGGCCGTCATGCGCTGCTTCGACGACCCGCAGACCGATATCGCCACACTGGTTAAGCCCTTTACCGTCGAGGACGGATTGGAGGCGTTGGAGAACCCCAACTCGCCCAAGGTCGTGGTCGACTCGTCGTGGCGCGCTATCTACTTCTCGCGCTCGGTGATTCCCTATCTTCGCGGCGTCGACCGCAGCGAGTGGCTCGCACGCCATACGTATTACAAGCATATCGGCATGTATGCCTTTCGCGCCGATGCGCTGCGCCGCGTAACGTCGCTGCCGCCCTCGTCGTTGGAGACGGCCGAGTCGCTCGAACAGCTCCGCTGGTTGCAGAACGGATTCCGCATAGGCGTAGGCGTGAGCGAAGTGGAGACGATAGGCATCGACACGCCCGAAGATCTGGCGCGTGCGGAGCGTTTTCTGGCCGCGAGAGGGTAGTGCGCGGGCAGCTGAAAGAGACCTTTTACTACTAAACTGATATAAAAATGACACCAGAGATTATCGCCGGACCGTGTGTGATCGAGTCGGAAGAGCTGCTCGATCGCGTGGCGCGGCGTATCGTCGAGATCAACCGCAGCCTCGGTTGCGACATCATCTTCAAGGCCTCGTTCGACAAGGCCAACCGCACCTCGCTCTCTTCGTATCGGGGCGTGGGCATCGACAAGGGGTTGCGGATGCTCGCCGACATACGTTCGAAGTGGGGGCTGAGGCTTCTTACCGATATCCACGAGGCCTGGCAGGCCGCACCCGTGGGCGAGGTGGTCGACATCATCCAGATACCGGCATTCCTCTGCCGCCAGACCGATCTTATCGTGGCGGCGGCCAGGACCGGCCGCACGGTAAATATCAAGAAAGCGCAGTTCCTCTCGGGGCAGGACATGATATATCCCTATCGCAAGGCCGTCGAGTCGGGCGCCGCCGAGGTGTGGCTGACCGAGCGCGGCAATACGTTCGGGTATAACAATCTGGTCGTCGACTTCCGCAACATCGCCGACATGCTCTCCATTGCGCCGCGCGTTGTCATGGACTGCACCCACTCGGTGCAGCGTCCCGGCGCCGCAGGGGGCAAGACGGGCGGCAACCGCGAGTTCGTGCCGGCTATGGCTCTCGCGGCCAAGGCATTCGGTGCCAACGGCTACTTCTTCGAGGTGCATCCCGATCCCGACAATGCCCTCTCGGACGGCCCCAATATGTTGTATCTCGACGATCTCGAACCGGTAATAAAGACACTGTTATGACAAATCAGGCAACACCGCAACAGATAATAGAGGTCGGCCGCCGTACGATACATGCCGAGGCGCTGGCACTCAAACACATGGAGGAGGCATTGGGCGACGAGTTCGTGCGTGCCGTCGAGTTGATTCTCTCGTGCCGCGGCAAACTCATCGTCACGGGCATGGGCAAGTCGGGACATATAGCCCGCAAGATAGCCGCGACGCTGGCCAGCACCGGCACGCCGAGTTTCTTCCTGCATCCGGCCGAGGCCTTTCACGGCGATCTGGGCATGATCTCGCCCGAGGATGTCGTGCTTGCGCTCTCGTATTCGGGCGAGACCGACGAAATACTGAAAATAGTGCCCTTCATCCATACCAACGGCAACCCGCTCATATCCATGACCGGCAATGCGCAGTCGTCGCTGGCGCGCAACTCAGATGCGCATCTCGACATCATGGTGCGCAAGGAGGCCTGCATACTGCACCTCGCACCCACCTCGTCGACCACGGCGCAGCTGGCTATGGGCGATGCGCTTGCAGCGACGCTCATGCACATGAGGGGGTTCACGGCGATGGATTTCGCACGCCTGCATCCGGGCGGCAGCCTCGGCAGGCGTCTGCTGATGACCGTGGGCAATGTCATGCGTTCGGCCGATCTGCCCGTCGTGGCACCCGACTGCTCGGCCAAGGATATGATCCACACGGTCAGCAAGGGCGGTCTGGGCCTTATCGTAATATGCGACGAAGGCCGTATCGAAGGCATCGTTACCGACGGCGACATACGCCGCGCCATGGAGTCGCGGCAGGCCGAATTCTTCAATATACGCGCTATGGATATAGCTACGCGCAACCCGAAATGCATATCGCCCGAGGCGAAGCTCATCGAGGCCGAAAAGAAGATGACCCAGCACAAGGTCAATTCGCTTCTGGTGGCCGAGGAGGGAAAACTGCTCGGCGTGATCCAGATATACGACATAAAACTTTAACGGTCCAGTGAATCTGCGTCAGTACATATCGCGCTTGGAGGCGGCCGGCGAGCTGGTGCGCGTCGCCGCGCGTGTCGATCTGCGGTGGGAGATCGCCGAGATTACCGACCGCATGTCCAAGAGCGAGGGCGGCGGACGCGCCCTGCTGTTCGAGAATACCGGTACGGAGTTTCCCGTGCTGACGAACATGATGGGCTCCGAGCGCCGTATGTCTATGGCGCTGGGCGTAGATTCGCTCGACAGCCTTACCCGGCGTATCGACTCGCTGCTGCACGAGGCCATGTCGCCCAAGAATACCCTTATGGATAAGCTGCGCATGCTGCCGCTGCTGCACGACATGTCCAAGTGGTTCCCCAGAAAGCTATCGTCGCGCGGAGAGTGCCAGCAGACGGTCATGCTGGGCGACGATGTCGACCTCGGCCGTCTGCCGGCGCTTACGTCGTGGGGCTGCGACGGAGGGCCTTTCATCACGCTGCCTATGGTGCATACGGTCGACCCCGAGAGCGGCATACCCAACATGGGCATGTACCGCATGCAGATATTCGACTCCCGCACTACGGGCATGCACTGGCACCGACATAAGACCGGTGCGCGCCACTTCGACGCATACCGTCGTCTGGGACGGCGTATGCCCGTCACGGTGGCTCTGGGCGGCGACCCGGTATATGCCTACTCGGCTACGGCGCCTATGCCCGACAATATGGACGAGTATCTGTTGGCCGGCTTTCTGCGCCGCCGTCCCGTAAGGCTGGTCAAGTGTCTGACGAACGAGCTGTGGGTGCCGGAGGATTGCGACTTCGTAATCGAAGGGTATGTCGATCCGTCGGAGGAGCCTGTCGTCGAGGGGGCTTTCGGCGACCACACGGGCTTCTACTCGCTGACGGATCTCTATCCGCGTCTCCACGTTACTGCCATTACGCACCGGCGCGATGCCGTATATCCCGCTACGGTGGTCGGCGTGCCGCCCATGGAGGATGCCTATATAGCACAGGCCACCGAGCGCATATTTCTCGCACCGATACGTCTTGCCGTGCAACCCGAAGTGGTCGACCTTACGATGCCTACGGCCGGCACGGCGCACAACATAGCCTTCGTCTCGATCGCCAAACGCTATCCCGGGCAGCCTCTCAAAGTTGCGCAAGGGCTCTGGGGAGCTGGGCAGATGATGTTCAACAAATATCTGCTGCTGGCCGATGCCGAGTACGATATACGCGATGCCGCTACGATAATGGCTCTGCTGCGCCGGCTCGATACGCGGCGCGGGCTGCTCTTCTCGGAGGGCGTGCTCGATATACTCGACCATGCCGCATCCACTCAGGGCTACGGCTCGAAGCTGGCCGTCGACTGCACCGACATCGATATCTCGCAGCCTCCCGTCCCGATACGCGTGCCGGGTACGGCACGTCCGGCAGGCGGCGTCGAATTGTTCAATACGGCCTATGTCGAGCGCATGGGGCTCTTGATTCTGTATGCCGAACGCGAGTGGCGCGAGAGCGTCGATGTCGAACGCTACCTTGCCGACAACGGCATGACCGGCATGAAGTATGTCGTGCTGTTCGACCGTCCCGCCGCCGGCAACATGCGCGACGAGGATCTGCTGTGGCTCGCTGCGGCAAATACCGACCCGCGCCGCGACATGCGCATGTGGGGCGATACCCTCATCGTCGATGCGAGGAGCAAACGCCCCGGTTACGGCGACAACCCGCCGCGCTTTCCTAACGTGGCCACCTCGCTGCCCGAGACCATACACCTTGTCGACGACCGCTGGCCGGAGTACGGTCTGGGCGAGATGCTGCCCTCGCCGTCGCGCCGCTATCGCAAGCTGTGGCTGTCGGACGGTGCCGAGTGGTAATTAGTCTCGTCCTATGGATTCGGGCAATTCGGATAACATACGCGGGCTTGCGTTTCTGCTGCCGCTGCTGCTGTTCGTCGTGGCTGCCGTTATGTTCGCGCGTTACAGACGCGACGAGGCCACCGCGCATATCGACGATGCCGCGCTTGCGGCCGGTATCGCCGCCGACAGCGTAGTGCGCATCATCTCGCCGTTCGATCCCAACAGTGCCGATTATCGGGAAATGGTCTCGGCGGGCGTTCCGCGGCAGGTGGCGGTCAACCTAATCAAGTGGCGCACGAGCGGCAAGGTATTCCGCATTGCCGAGGATGTGGCGCTGTGTTACGGCATGACCGATTCGCTATACGATATCCTTGCACCTTATATAATAATAGGCGAGCAGTATGCGCTGCGGCCGTCGACGGGCTCTGCGGCCGACTTCGCACCTGCCGTGCATGCGCCGCGCGAGCTGCACCTCGAACCATTTTCCATAGATACGGCGACGGCATGTTATCTGCGATATGTCGGATTCTCGAAACGGCAGGCCGAGCTTATAGTGCGTTATCGCGACATGATAGGCGGCATCCGCGATATGGAGGAGTTCCGCGAGTGCTATGCCGTCTCCGACGAAATGGCCGATACGCTCGCGCCGTATATCGTTTTTCCGACTGCGGCTGCAACTTCCGCCGGGGGCCTGATCGAGATAAATTCGGCCGACTCGGCCGCGCTAAGATCGGTGTGGGGTATAGGAGAGAGGAGCGTCGAGGATATAATCCGCTACCGCGAGCTGCTGGGCGGATACTGCCGTATCGAGCAACTGGCCGAGCTGAAAACCGTTACCGAGGCCAATTTCGAAAGAATTATTACACAAATTTACTGCGATAGTTGCAAAATTCGGAAAATTGATATTAACTTTGCAACTCCTGAGAGTTTGGCCGAGCATCCTTATATCTCGGCGCGTACTCTGAGGCGTATTGTCAAACAACGTGAATTGAAAGGAGGTTGGGTTTCGATCGAAGAGATGATTGATGAAAACATACTGTCAGCAGAGCAGGCCGCGCGTCTGGCTCCGTATCTTCGATTTTCCGATACTCCGCGTTGAATATTCCGCGACCTACGCGGTCGCCGCTCCCCGGTGGGAGACCTTTAAGAGATTATAGATTTGAATTATTAAAAAGTTAAAGTTATATATTATGATTATCATGCCGGTAAAAGAGGGCGAAAACATCGAGCGCGCCCTTAAAAAATTCAAGCGTAAGTATGAGCGCACGGGCGTATTGAAGGAGCTTCGTCGCCGTCAGTACTTCACAAAGCCCTCTATCGCGAAGCGCGAGGCTATGCAGCGTGCTATCTATGTAGAGCATACTTACCGTCAGGAGGAGTAATACTCCGCCCGATAGTGTCTATCGAGCCGCATATCCGAGGGTATGCGGCTCGATTCGTCTTCATGCTGCTTATTCGCCTAAGTGCCGTTTGCCGGATATCGCCTGCAATTGCAATGCAGGCCGCAGGGCGGAAATATCATATCAACCTCAAATCCTTTGCTGTGCGACATGCTTCAATTGAGTTTTTGACCTGCAATTTGCCCAGGATCTCTTGTCTGTGTCGACTGACCGTATTGATGCTAATGGAGAGTGTCTCGGATATTTCCTTGCTCGTCAAACCTTTGTCGATGAGCATCAGTACCTGCTTCTCTCTGACGGACAGTATTTTCGTGTCGTTGTATCCGTCCAGTGCTGTTGTCCTGCCGTTGACGGAATCTATTATCACACATTTGGCCGACATCTCGAATACCAAAGGATTGTAGAGGCATAAAGCCAGCCATAACGTATCGTCGCAAGGAGCGGAGATATAGAACATACGATGCAATACGGGTATATAGCTGTTTGCGGCGTTCCTCATGCGTAGCTTGCTCGTCAAATAGTAATCATAACGTCTTCTCCTGGGCTGCGATTTGATAAAATGAAAAAAGCGTAGTTCCTGCAAATGTTTGCTTGCCAAATCGTCGGGATGAATGAGCCCGAATATATCATCTTCCCAGATGGAGGATACCTTGCCCTCTTTTTTGCGGTTGCCTGCTCCCAGCATTTGTGAGAACCGGCCGTAATAGATGTAACTCGCATGGTTGCGCAAATCGCTCAATACGGCAATGGCATTTTCCATTCGAGCATAGTTGCAGGCTATCTCCTTATATCGGTTCAGGATTTCCGCATTGGGGTGTTCTTCCGGGAATTTTTGTTCGGAAAATTCCTTGTCAAGTATCTCTTTCGTATCCATACGTTGTGGATAAAATGGTTATTTATAATCATTGTATGTTATATGACAATGGATTACCTTTGCAAAGATAAACAAAAGTAATGGTTATTCCTATGGTAAGCGAAAAGGAAAAGTGTTGCCGCGGTAAGCTCTACGATGCAAATGACGATCCCGAATTGATAGCCGAAAGAGAGGCATGCAAGCTTCGGTGTCATGAGTATAATCATCTGCTGCCGACAGAAACCGGACGCAGGGCTGAGATCATAGCCGGGTTATTCGGTAAAACCGGACATAAATTTTTGATAGAACAGCCATTCCATTGCGATTACGGCTACAATATAGAGATAGGCGAGAATTTCTATGCCAATGTCAACTGCGTTGTTCTGGATGAGGCGAAGGTAAAGTTCGGCGATAATGTATTCATCGCTCCCAACTGCGGATTCTATACGGCCGGACATCCGTCCGATGTCGGGCAGAGAAACCGGGGATTGGAGTATGCGCGGCCGATTGTCATAGGCGACAATGTATGGATCGGTGCGAATGTTTGTGTGTTGCCGGGAGTTACGATCGGCGATAATTGTGTTATCGGTGCGGGCAGTGTCGTCAATAGGGATATACCGGCAGGATCGTTGGCTGTCGGAAATCCCTGTCGAGTGATTCGGGAATTGTAATATTTAATCAAATACGTGAAAATGAAAAAAATAGTATTAAGTGGATTGATGATCGCCACTTCATTTGCCTGCATGGCGCAGTCATTGGAAAAGATGCAGTGGTTCAACGAACCGGAACAATGGGAAATCGGTGGCAACACGCTTTCGATGGATGTTACACCACGAACGGATTACTGGCGTATATCCCATTATGGATTTACCGTGGACGATGCTCCGTTCCTGTATGCCTTGCGTGGCGGAGAGTTTGAGGTCAAGGTAAAGATATCCGGCGACTACAAGACCCGTTTCGACCAGTCGGGGCTGATGCTGCGTATCGATCACGAGAATTATATCAAGGCCGGTATCGAATTTGTAGACGGAAAGTACAATCTCAGCACTGTTGTGACTCACGGTACGAGCGATTGGAGTATCATACCATTGGACAAACCCGTACCGTTCGTATGGATTAAGGCGGTGCGCCGATTGGATGCCGTAGAGATTTTCTACTCTTTCGATGATAAGGAGTACACGATGATGCGCAACGCGTGGCTGCAAGACAATCATCCTGTCATGGTAGGAGTAATGGGTGCCTGCCCTGACGGAGACGGCTTCTATAATCGGCAAAACGATTTGTGCAGAAATTGAAAACGAAATGTACAAAAAAAATCGTTTTTTACGCCGCGCTCAACAAGTTTCCAAACGCAAGTTAAGCACCGATTAAACATCTGAAAATTATTCGTTTTTAAGCAAAATAAAGTCGCTCAAACAACAAAATTTGAGCGACTTTTCGTATATTTGTATTGTAATCTGGTGTGTTATTTTCACGCTGACGCTTTCCTGTACAACATTATATCTTCGTATTTGGCTTGATAATTCAAATGTGTTTCGTGCTGTTTCCGTAGCGCATTCGCAAACGGATTTTGCGCTCCCAAATTCGCGCTGATCCATTCACACAGCTCTAATATCGAAGATTTATTCGACGTGAAATAAAAGAACGAAACATCGCCTTTCAGAACGTTCAACACGTCGAGATAATCGGCGAGTTTCCAGTAACATTCGTAACTTCCCGCTTGCGTCGATAAATACGGCGGATCAAGCAGAAAAACAACATCTTTGCGTCCTGCATACTCGGCGAATAACTCTCTGTAATCTTTCCGCACGACTTCCAGCCCGTCAATATATCCGTCGCAAACATATCCTGTCGTCCTAACGACATTGTACATCGTTTGTTTCTGCATCTGCTCGAAATTTGTCGCATACTTACCCGAAAACAGCACTGACGCCGACAAGGTGATATAATCGACGAATCCGCTGTTTTCGGCTTGTTTCATTGCCCTCAGCACTTTGTCTTTTGTCTCGGTCGGCAATCGTTTATCGCGAGGCACATCTGTAACGATGTCGCGTATTTCATTCAGCAACGCATTGGTTCGTTCGACGTTGGCGAGCCGACGACTATAATTGTCGAAATCGTTATACACAACACGAAGATCGGGACGTGTACGTTTGGCGAGGTGCGACAACAGCCCCGAACCGCCGAACAAATCTACGACAGTGGTAATGTTGTCGAACGTCTTCAATGCCTGTGTAAACTCTGCCGCAAAACGGCGTTTTTGCCCCATAAACGGGAGCGGAGCGGACGAATAGGTCTTACTCATTCAGCATAAAAATAGTGTTTGATGGTTTGTGAAAAGGTATTCTAACGGTTTTTTGCTATCTTTGTAGTCTCTTACCTGCATAACGAAAAAACGCCATACCGCAGTCAAAGGGTTCTATCCCCCGACTGTGCGGTATGGCGCATTTCGTTAGTATGTAGGTAAGAGGACTACTAACGGTCGGGGGATTTCTTTTTCCCCGACAGACAGCGAAAAATCGGTTATTTTATCTGTAAATCATTGCAATATTGAATAATTGTCGTATCTTTGTGTCGTGCATTTCCCAGTACTTTGGGTACTTGCAGTATATAGTTCCCACGAAAAGCAGCGATATATAGTATCCAGATGTTGGGAATTGTAGCATATCTGTCCCGTTTTAGAAAGTTGAAATGCGTCGAGCTTTCGGGCTGGCAATACATCTATATGACTTTTAACACGGATATTTTGACCTACGGGCGTCGGGACGGTTAGAGGAGCGAATAAACGCCCCTCTTTTTTTTTGTCCCTGTACCTACTCGACGGAGAACCCCCGCAGCGTATAGGGCGGCACGCGTGTCGCGGGCGTGCACCACCACAGGCGATATTTCATCGCGACCATTTCGCCGCCGCTGGTCTTCGAGTTCTTCGCTGTCGCGGCGAACTGCAACCCGATTTTGGCGTACACCTCCGCATTCGTATTCCGCACCCCGCCTTTGTGGGAGCAGTGTTTGCGCGTGTTCTGAACGCGATACACCCCGTCGTTCACCTCGAAGATGATCGACTGGCAGAGCGTCGGCATCTCCTTGCCGATAAGTTTGCCGTCCATCTTCTCGTCGGCAACGGCGATACACTTCGGAACATACCACTTGTTCGGCTCGCCCGTCGATAGCACGATCCCCTTGAAGTGGACGTATTGGTTCTTCGGCTGGCGCTTTTGCACCTTACCCTTGTAGTTGGGGTTCGTCGTGCGCCCGCCGCCGCTTCGACGCTTCTTGCTTCGTTTCTTCTTGCGAAGCAGCACCAACTGCACGCCCTCAGGAACGACGCCGTGCCGCACGTAGACGGTCGTCCGATTCTTGATTTTGACCTCGATATGCAGGTTCTCGGTGCAGAACGTGAACTCGCTCCACGTTTGGGTCTTGAAGTCGTATTCGCGCTTGTAGCGTTGCAGGTTCGGCAATATCTGCTCCTGCGTACAGGTTTCGCCGTTGCGGTAGACGTTGATCGTGTACTCCACTGCGCCGTTAATCGTCGCCGAACCGCGCTTGCAGTGCAGGCGCATATTCGTCGTTGCGTTGTCGAGTTGTGTGCGCGAGTAAATGCCCGTCGCCACGTACAGACGGCGGTTCAACTCGTCGCCGTAGCCGCCGATATTCTGCAACTGCGCAAGCAGCGACTGGTTCGTCGCGAAGTTGTTGAAATCCGACGCGGGGAACAGGTTCGGTGTGCCGCTGACGTAGGTTGCGACGTAACGTGCCGAGCGGACGATCCGCGCCTCGACGTAGGTCGTGCCGTCCGCCTCAATGTTCTGCCGCACCTCGTCGATACGAATGCCTTTGCCAGTCGTTGGCGATGCCGCAAGCGTCAGCACCTCGCCGTCGATGACGACGATACCCGTATTCGTACCGTCGGGGGCTTTGAGGATAAACCGCTTGCCGCCGATGAGGGTCAGCGATTGCAGGAGTTTGATTTGCCCCTGTATGAAGTCGAGCGCTTGCGTCGAAAGCGGATACATACCGTTGCCGCCCTGCGCCGCCGACGTGGAGAGATATTTTGCTTCGTTCATTGTCTTTTGTTAATTGATTGGTGCATAAATCGGTGTCTTCGACAGAGGGCGGTACTGCTCTACGATACCGCGCACCTTGTCGAGTTGTGTCGCATAGATGCTGCTCGGCACCTGCACGATAAAACTGTTCTGCGCAAGATTGAGCCGCGTTTCGTCGTAGAGGAGCGGCACGGAGTGCGTCGGGTTCTCTGCCTCCGCAGGATCGTACAACTGTTCGTCCACTGCATACAACTGATCCTGCAAATCTTCGCTCTTGGCGAACAGCCAGTCGCCGCGCCCGTCGTCGTAGTCGATAATATCGAACCCCGTCGTGTCGAATGCCTCGTTGAGTGCCGCCCGCAGGTAGCACACCTGCCCGTTGTGCGTAAGCGCGAACAGGTGCGCCTTACGCGCCTCGCCGAACCGTCCGTACAAGGTTCTGATCGGTGCGATCGTGGCGCGGCACAGGGCGAACATTACGCTGCGCCGCAGGAACGACGGCAGCAGCGTAAGCACCCATTTGTCGAAATCTACTCGGAATATCATTCGGCGACCTTATATGCGCGTCCTTTGATCGTGATTCGGTTCAACTCGTAGTAACCGCTGTACGGGCGGCGATAGCCGATGACAGGCGTGTAGTTCTCGCTGCCGTTGGCGCAGACCTCGACGACGGCAATATCGGCGACCTCCACACCCTTGACCGCCTGAACAGCCGCCATAAGATCGGAGTTGCGATACTCGCCGTTGAACGGCAGCCGCGCGATCACCTCCTGCACGGCTGCGGTGATAACCTCCGCGTCGTTGTCGATGCTGGTGATCTTCAACTCCCGAATCTCCTCGTCGGCATCGTCGGGCGTCAGGTATTCGGCATTCAGCACGCTCGGATCGTACAGCACGACGAGTTCGACGTTCATTTTGTCGGCTGGCTCGTTCAGCACCTTGATCGCTACGCCCGCGTCCTTGATCTGCGAGAGGTAGTATTCCAGTCCCGACAGTTCGTTCGGCGTGAGCTGCGTCGGGCGACCGTTGGCGCTCGACTTGGCGACCTTGATAAACACCTGCGTATTGCTCTCGGTGGCGACGGCATATTTGACGATCCGCTTCTTCTCGATCTCCGTTTCGGTCAATCCCGACACGTCGTAATAATCCGCCGCGACAACGCCGTCCGTGAGGACGAATTTGCCGTTGTGCATATATTCGAGCGTCTTGCTGACGTACCACCGCAGTGTGTGCGGTCGCAACGCTTCGATGCGCGTTCCGACCTCCGCCGTGTGGCGGTCGAACAGGCACTCCAAAACCCAAATGCAGGACGCGACGATGTAGAACAACACGCTTTCGATACTGATCGGACTGAACGCCTTGTCGAACGTCGCATTGTTGTCCAACCCATACGCCGAGCGGACGACCTCCTGCGAGATAAAGGCGGTTGCGATCTCCGCCTTTATCTCGTCGATCGACCGTGCCATCACTTCGTGCGTTTGAGGTTGTGCAGGTTCTCGATGGCGACGCGATACTGTCCGACGTCGATCGTCGGGCGGTTGCCGTCGGGATAGCGCGCCGCGAGGTCGGATTCAATATCAGCGGCTACCTCGTCGGCGGTCGGGAGCGTCGGATAGACCTTGACGGAGAACGCCACGAGGTCGGTTTCCTGCTCGATGTACTGCGGTTCGGTGTTTTCGTCCTCCGCGCTGCTGCGCAGTCGGGGATTGCCGCGCCTCGATCTGCGCGGGTCGGTGGTAGGAACTTGATTTTTAACAGCCTCAAAATCCCATCTTACAATACAACCTTGTTTGCGACCATTGTTGAACTGCTCAACGGCAACGGCGTTGTCCGCCGTCATAAAATCTCGTGCTGTCATTCGATATTTGTTATTGTGATGTGTTTCTTTTCAGTGCTTTGTGCCTTTGTTTACGCAGCGCGAACCGAATGCGCTCGCGATGCTTGAACCGTTTCTTGACGATCATTTTCGTGAAATTCTCGTCGTGATAGACCACGCGCCGCCACTCCTTGCCGATAGCCTCGATATAATCGCGGCGCAGGGCGTAAGCGTTGCAGTGGCGCATCAAACCGAGATACGAGTTTATGCAACTGACGAAATACTCGGCGTTCTTCTTGACGAAATCGGGGTTGTCGGTTGCCAGTTCGTTAAACTTGTGCAGACGGCTGTATGCGCTGCCGAGCGTGCGGTTGGCGAGGTAAATCCGATCGCGCTTGACGACTGCCCCGATGAACTTCACCCCTTTCGTGTAGTGTTGCAGGTAGAACTTCTTTGGGTGAACCACCGCGCCCGCCGATTCCCAAAGATAGGAACGTACCAACGGCATCGCAGCAAGCAGTTTCGCCTTGTCGCAATCGACGACTGCCGTATCGTCCACGTAGCGGACGATCGACAGCCCCAGCCGCTCTTTGAGGTAGTGGCCGGCATCGTTCAGCAGGAAATTGGCAATCAACTGCGACGTGAGGTTGCCGATCGGCAGCCCCATACCGTCGGGAACGGTAAACAGGCTTTTGTCCGCTGACAACCCGTCCCACTCACAGGCGTGCCCCTTGATATGACAGTTGTGTTCGGGTGCATTCAGCAGCACCTGACGGCAGAGGAACAGCAGTGTGTCCAAATCGTCGCCGTCATAGTAGAGTTCGAGAAAGCGGCACAGTTTGTCGGTTATTTTCTGCCGATCGATCGACATAAAGAAACCTTTCAAATCGTATTTAAGCACCCAACAATCGCGCGTATAATTCGCCGAATGCTCCCGAACGGCGTCCCGCAGGCATTTGATGCCCGCCAGCGTGCCCTTGTCCTTGCGGCAGTTGAAACTCTCGTCGATGAACGCCTGCTCCAACAACGGCTCGACGCGCAGGGCGATCCAGTGGTGCACGATGCGGTCGCGGAAATCGGCGGCGAAGATCTCGCGCTTGACGGGTTTCGTAACGATGAATGCGATCGAACGGTCGGGCGTATAGGTGCGGGCGTTGATTTCGTCGCGCAGGCGCAGCAGGTTCTGCTCGTACCGCAGACCGAACGCAACGGCATTCGCCGTGCCGTTCTTGTTCTGACGGCAGACCCTGTAAGCCGTAAGCAGGTCGTCGTAACTTACGCCGATATTTCCCGTTGTGTTTTCCATTTTCTACTGAAATTCGGACACCGCGCGCACGTAGTTGTTGTTGTTCTTATTGTTGTTGTTCGTGTTACCGTTGTTCATATTCACGTTCCACGCGCACCACTCTATGCGCTTTTCTTCGGCGATTGTCTTGCTCTTAACTCTGAATGAGAGTACGCCGACCTTTTCAATTAAGAAAATTACTCTCTCCCGAAAGCCTTGACCGTCGGGACACTCGTTTACACACTCTTCATTCGCTCGGCTGTGGCTTTGCGCCACGAGCCCAACTGTTGGGAAATATCGGACGTAAGTTCGGCGATGTTGGTCATCTTCTGTGTCGGTATGATCGCATTCTCGTTGCACAGGCGTAGATAGGTGTTCAGCACCGTAAACTTCGTGAGTGCCCGATCGAGATATACCAACCGTTCGTTGTAGGCTTTGCTTTCGTAGGCGTATATGATAAGAGCGATCAAATCCGTTGCCGCGTCGAGGGTCTTTTCCCACAACGCGCGCCGCCACTTCTTCGGCACGTCGTCCGAAATCCGAAACAGTTTCTGCAACAGTTCGTAGGTCTTGTTATATACTTTTGCCGTGTCTGCCATAACGATTACAAAGATAGGATTTTGCCCGATACCGAGAGCCGTTTTTCTAAAATTTTTTCGCTTCGCTCACCTCTTAAAAGGTGAGCGAAGATTAAAGATCAAAGGCTCGTCGCTTCGCTCCTCACCAAAAGCCTAATACATTTGAAAAGCGGACACCGCGCGCACGTAGTAGTAGTTGTGCTTATCGAAGTTGACCGTGTCACCGTCGTCCACATCCACGTACCACGCGCACCACTCGTCATATTGAGTGCTCGACCACAAATAGTCGTTACCAATCGCTTCAAATCCATTCGTATAATCACTACCGATTGCGTTCGCATCTGCGAGCAATGCGTTGATTGCGGCTTTGTTCTGATAAATCAGATACAACTGTCCCGCCGACGGCAAAAAATACTGCCAATGTGTATAATATGGATTCTGCGAATAGGTATCGCACCACGAAGCCGCAGGTGCAGCACGATAACCGCTTAAAATTTTAAGCGTATTCAGATTACCGTTGAAATCAAGTCGAACCGCACCTTGTGCATCTGCATAACTTCCGTGTGTCGTGTCGTTGATTAGTGGCAGACACGGCACAACCTCACCCGATCGCCCCCACGGCATATATTCCTCCGATTTATGGTGCAAAATGCAAAATGACGTATTTTCGGAGCAAACAACGATTCCGTTAAACGGATCACCATCCCATGCTTCCGCAGTTTCGTAAAGCGATCCATCTCCTAAAATATAAATTCCGATAGGATAATTCCATAATTCAATCGACGCATCGGCGTCGCCAGCGACAAATGCGAACTGACACGAGGCACTATAACCGTCATACTTGGAATAGACGGCGTACCCGTAACCGCAGGGAACAGTGAAAACGACCTCGCCGTTCTCGTCAGCTGTTAATACCTGTGTCGGAAAATTTCGAGTTGAACCGATACCGATAGCAAACATATCGACATAGACAGTCGCCCCCTGTGCAACTTCTTCTTCCCATTCGGTTATATTTATCAATGCTTTGCATTTCGCTTTGACGGTAATGCTATTGCCGATGCCGCCGAATGTTTCGATGATTTCTCCCGTCGCATTCACCAGCGCGAGTAACGTGCCGCCGACCATATCGGCGGTTATACTTTTGGCGCGCACCGCGCCCTGTATCTCCTCTGCGGTCTGTCGGAGCGCGGGAGTGTCAAATTCGTGTTTCATTCCTATGCAAATTGAATATCAAACTCTTTCGTAAATATGGTGGTAAGGACGGCAGGCTCGACGGCATCGCTCGAATCGTCAATATCGCCGAAATGATCCTCCTCGACAATATCCACCAACGACTGCAACAGTGCATCGTCCACAGCTCCCGCAGGCGTTACGCCATCTTCCGAATACGCCCGCACGTCGCGCTTGCTCACCACGTCCGAGAGTTCATAGACGAGCGTTTGCCCGACCGTCGGCTCGTCGGTAATCGACATTCCGTTACGTTCGGCGAGCGCGAAGATCGCTTCCAGCGACCCGCACGCCTGCAACGCTATATCCGCGAGGCTCTGCCTGTATTGTGCCGTTATCTTCATTATCGAACCGTTATCGTATCTCCGTCGATGCTGATCTGCGATACCGCAACACCGCACGCCCGACAAACCAGTTTGGCGCGGGCGCACCACATACGCGATGCGATGCCGTGTGCACGTTTGGCGACCTCCGCGCCGATCTGCGGCTGCTCGCGGTATTCGCCGCGCGCTGCCACCAGCGCGTGCTCGATCACCTGATGCGAGGCTTCACCCAGCACCAACGACCCGTCGCGAACCAGCAAATCGCCCGTTTCGGCATCTACCAATATCCCGATCATTGTAGCGTTCCCGTGAATGTAACCTTGTCGCCCTCGATCTTACCCTCGCCCGAAACCTCCGTATCTGCAAGCGCTTCGGCGATTGCAGCGGCGATCGTCCGTGCAACGATCATCGTTGCGGGATTGTCCTTGCTCGCTTGGGTTTCAATAGTCGCGAACCCCTCCGCGAGGCTGCGCGCGATTTTATCTTTGTCGAATGCCATTCCGCTAATGTTTTATCTTGTCGTCGATCATCTGACCGAAATTTTCCTTGTTCGAGAGGTGCGGAGTGAGTGCCGCCACCAGTGCGCCCTTGAATGCCGCACCTCCGTCCATCGCTGCAATACCAGCCGACGATATGGCGTTTATGATTGCGTCGATGCGTCCCGACATCGTATTGAGTTGCTTCTGCAATTCGGTCGCATTCGCCATTGTTTCCGTGCCGCCGTTGAACGTCGTCGTCTTGCCGTCGAACTCTACTGTCGTGCCGTCTACGTCGATTTTGGCGGTCTTGTCCTTGATCTCGACCGTAACCTTGTCTGTTGTCAGCGTTACGTTATTGTCCTCGACGACGGTTTCGGTGTCGCCAACCGTAACGATCACTTTCTCGACTTCGGTCGTCAGCAGCACTACCGCGACGGCAGCCGACAGAAAGCCCACGACGACGCTCGATCCCTCTACGGGGATAGCAACCACGCCGACCTCCTGCGACTGGTCGGCTTGCAGGTTTACGCCCACGAGGGGCGCACTCTCGTCGATGGGCGAACAGTCGATCGTGCGCGCGTCCTCATCCACCGAATCGACCGTGCAGATTTTGCAGTACAGTTCCGCACCGCCCTGCGCCATCATTCGTATTGCCCGCGATATATTCGTCATTCCGCCACTCGTGCCCCTAATGTTATTTCCTGCCGAAATCCGCCCGTTCCGTAGGTTATCACGTTCTTCTGCACTTGGTACTTGCCCTTGCGCTCGTCGTCGATCTTAATGCCCACGACGTCCAGACAATCGACCAGCGGTGCGCCGAACGTGGAGAAACTGCCCGTCAGTCCGCTGCGCTTCAATCGTTCGAGTTCCTGTTCGCCCCACGCCTTTGCTTCCGCTTCCGTTTTGTTGTAGCAGTGCAGCGTGCGCCGCTCGCCGCCATTGTCGCCCACCTCGACCTTGATTTTCTTTTTGTTGTCGGGTTGCAGCGATATGACTTTGAGTTTGATCTTCACGTCGTCGGCATTCTGTTCGTCGAGGCTCTCGTCGGATATGATATTCACACCCGTAGCGAACACCTGCCGCAGCTTCGCGTCGTGCTCGAACATCACGCCGCAGTACAGAACGGGATCGCCGTTTTCCAGCCGAAAGAACGACCGTATATTGTTCTCTTTGAGGTGCCCGAGCAACTCCGCGACCGTTTCGACGTTCACGCGGTATTGCCCGACGTTCTGCTCGCCGAGCACCTTGATCGGATATTTCAGCCCTTGATCTTTCAACAGGGTTTCGAGCGTTACGCTCTTGTAGGTCTTTTTCTTGGCTTCGGTCTGTTTGAGTTGGAACATTTCGTCCTCGCACTTGATGACCAGCGGCGCCTTGAACCCTTTCTGCAAAATATACCCCTTGAACACCAACTGCAAATCGTCATCGTAGCCGAGCCACACCGACACCTCGTCGCCGCGTTTGAGCGGATTCGACGTTTCGTCCTGCCATTGTGTTTTTTTCGGCAGCGTAAGGGTGCACGTCGTAGTCAGCGCGTCCATATCGCGCACGATTTCGCACGCGGTGATCTTCTCGAACGTCCACTTTTTCGTCCCCTTGATTTCGATTTTTGCCGATAGTTTCAACATCGTTTAACAGGCGTTCGAGCGCCGTTTAATAGTCCGTAGATTGTATTATGTAGTCCGTATCTGACACGGCGGTTATCTCCACCCCTTGACGGTTCGAGTGGGTCGCCTGCTTTGCCGAAAATCCCGTTACGACCATCTTGTGAACATCGAACAGGTCGAGAAAGGCACTGCTTACGGTCAAAGCCCGATCGAGGTCGAGCACCTCGCGCAGCACGCCGAGTGCCTTTTCGGGGTACTGGTCTATCTGCTGATTTCCCGCGTCCGTTGCCACAAGCCCGACCGTGATACTGATCTGATAGTCGCCGTCGCAAATATACTCCTTGACCGTCCCCTTACGTCCGACGAGCACCGTTTTGACGATCTCCTTTTGTTTCGACACGTTCACGATCGCGTCGTTGATAACCAGCAGCCCCTTGTCGGGAACGGTGATGACCAAATCCGTAAGCGTATTGCGCCCCAGCCAATAATCGCCCGACTGTTCCGTCTTCTCCTCCGCAAGCGATACCAGTGTTCCACCGTGCGGATCGGAGGGCATTTCCCAGCCTTTCGACGTCGAAAACCGATAGTCGGCATTCTTGCCGCCGAAATCCTTTGCATCGTCGAGGTCGGGCTTGAAGCGGTACAGTGCACCTTTGGCTTGGTGTGCCACGCCGACGGCGACCGCCGCCGCATCGATGATATGCAGTTTGTAGTCCCGTTTCATCACATCGCGAAATTTACATCGTTCACAGCCGACACCAGCGCTTCGGCGACCGCATCCTTGATGCGCTCCTTGCTCTCGTGCAGGTTCGTCGTCTGTATCGTAAAGTTGTCGATCAACTTGTCGATCGTTACGGTTATATTCTTGATTCGGTCGGTCTTGTCCGCCTTGCCGCCGATATTGCCGATGCCCGTTGCGATCGGGTTATTGTCGGAGGCTGTCGCGTCAGTCGGGGAATCGGACACGGGGCTATCCGTGTCGTTCTTCGGTTCTGCGTCCGCTTCGACCTCCGAACGGTAGGCATCGCTGAATGCCGTTGCCGCAGCCTTGCCGTAGTTGGAGAACGCATTGCCGATCTTTTTCAACTCGTCGCCCACCTCGTCCCACTGGAACGTTACGCACTTCCATACCGCGCGGGCGATACCGCCGAGCACGTCTTTCGCCACGTCCCACATCCCTTTGAATATGGCGACGAAGAACGCACCGATGCCCTTTACCACACCGCGAAACTGCGCCGACGTTTTCCAAAAATAGGCGAACAGAGCCGCGATTGCGGCGATTGCCGCCGCGATCCACCCAATGATCGGAATGTTCATAATCGCAACACCTACCGCACGGCACGCCGTAATAGCCGCCGTTTTGAACGCCGCGAAACTTACCGATGCGATGCCCGCGAACGTTGCCGACGCCGTGCCGCCCGTAACGAGCGACGCAATGAACGCGCCGACCGCCTTAATACCGCTCACAAGTCCCACCGTAGCGAAACGCACGAGCGCTACGACCGCCTGCAACACGCCACCGCGAAATCCCAGCGTCGCCACGCGACCGATCGACAGATACCCGTTGTACATCGCAAGGCTCGTGTACGCCTTGACGATGCCGCCCGTAATCGTCGCCCATACGCCTGCCCAGTTCACCGTCTTGACGAACATAAGAGCCTTACCCAATCCCAGCACCAGCGGCGTAAGTTGCGCAACGGGAACGAGCGCCTGCCCGACGAGCGACGTCCATATTCCGAAGTCGCCGCAAGCGTTGAATATGGAGATCTTCACGTCGTCGAACTGTGCCTGCACACGAGCCAGCCGCTCGTTGTAGGTTTCCATAATGATCTCCGACTGCTCGACCGCCGTATTCGTGCCCGTGATCGCCTCCGTCCACGTTTCCACTTGGTCAATGCCCTGCACGAGCGCCATAGCCGCTGCCGAGTTCTCGCGCCCGAACAACTTCGTGAACAGCGCCGAATCCTGCATAACGCCCTGCAACGGGCGCAGGCGTTCGGTCAAACTCTTGCTCTTGTCCGTGAGGGCGTTTATATCGACCCCAGCGGCTTGCAGTTCCTCCTTGACGTCTTTCGGCAGGAAACGCCCCTGCGACAATACGGACATCACGTTACGGAGGGCGACACCGCCCTCCGCACCTTTCTTGCCCGCCTTGTCGAGAACCTGTATCGAGGCGTTGGTTTCGGCGAACGACACGCCCGCCGCTTTCGCCATCATACCGCACTGGCGGAGTGCCTCCTGTATGGTCGGCAACTCGGCGGAACCCTCGCGACCCGCAGCCGCCATTATGTTCATCATCTCCGCCATCTTGCGGCTTGCCTCCATCGGATCGTCGAGCGATATGCCGTACTGGTTCATCGCCGTAGTCAGAACCGTAGCCGCCGCCGTAGCATCGCCGCCCATCGTCTTGCTCAAACGGGCGATATGCACGCCCATCTCCTGCATCGCGGCAGGATATTTCGCCAACTGGGGCGAGAGCTGCGACAGCAGCAGTTTGTACGATTCGACAGCCTGCGCCGCCGAACCGCCGAACATTCGCGCCGTATCGCGGGCATTGCGTTCGATGATCTTCAAGCCATCGCCCGCGACACCCGAAATCGCCGACAGGTCGGCGAGCGAGGCGTTCAACGCCGCGCCAGGTCGCATAATGCTCTGCACACTCTGACCCACGCCGTCGATATACTGCGTAAACTGATTCAGAGCGAGAATTTTGCCCTCGAAACTATCCCACAGCGAAGTGGCATCGGTAAGGTTCTTGTGCAACTTACCGACACCGTCCGCAATTTCGCCGACAACCGTATTGCAGTTGCCCGAAATGTTGAAGGAATAGTTGAATGCGTAATTACTCATTCGCGGGGGCTAAAAGTTTGGATAATATCTTTGCGAGGTTCGACAGACGTTCGTTTTCCAACCAACACGCCTGCTGAAACATCATCGCCCACTCGTCCATCGACAGGCTTTCGGGGGCGACGTGGAAATTCGCCCGTATCAAGGCGCACCCTTTCGCTATCTCCTGTTCGTCGATCTTGTCCGAAATTCGGTACGCCTCTACAAGTTTTTTAGGTGGCGGGTGCACTTCCCGAACATCGTTCCGAGCGTAGCCATAGCCTCCATTTTGAGGATCGCGTCCGTCTGCAACATCTGCGAGCCGCCGAGCCAACAGTTATTGAACATCACTTCCGACGCCTTGACCTCGTCCGTCTTGCTGGTGGCATTGACCGCCTGCATCGTCTTCATATCGGGACGGCGGAAATATCCGACGTGGCACTCCGCCACCTCGTCGTCCGTGATGCGCACCTCCGCGATGCGTCCGTGCTGGTTCTTCCAAATCCCGATCTGCTCGGCGGTAACACCGCCGTTGAACTCCTTGATTTGCGGCTGTGCGCTATCGACCTGTTCGGTAGTAGCGCTGCCGTTTTTGCTTTTGCTCTGCTTCTTGTTATCCATAATGCTCTGAAATCAAATCGGGGACGGGCGAACCCGCCCCCGACGGTTAAACTTACTTTTGGCTCGCGCCGCCCCACTCGATATGCGAGGGGAGAATTTCCAACTCGACGGGGATAGACATATCGCCCTCCTTGACGTCGCGCTTGTTCTCCGTGAAGCGGCAGTTACGGATTTTGTCCGTATGGATCACGCCGTTGTCGGGCAGATATGATACTGTAATATCGAACGGAGCAATATCCTGAATACGCCCGTTCGGGCTCTGACGCTGGATTGCCAGCACCTCGCTCGCGTAAAGCGTGAGTTTCGCCGACGGAGTGATGCGCCCCTTGCTGTACGATACGGGATAACGTCCTGCACCGTAGTTGTTCTGCATATCCTGCTTGTCGGAGTAGGATACGGCGGTAATACCCGTAATAGGCACGCCGTTGATTGCACAGACAATATCCGCCCAACCGTATTCGATGCCGTTCACCAACGGAATGCCGTTAGATACAATTTGCATTGTTTCGTTGTTTTGAGGTTAGACACTTACGGCATAGCCGATTTTGATATTCACCTTGCGCATCACACCCACGCCGACAGGTCGGATAACCATTTCGACGGTCGAGGTCGAGAGTATGTTTTGATCGGGGTCGATCTCGACTTTGTAGCCGCTCAACTCGCCCGCCTTTTCCATATCTTCGAGTGCTTTGTTCGCCGTGAGTTGCAGATCCTCGACGACGTAGGTTTCCAACTTCCCCGTCGAAGCCTCCACTTTCAACGGGCGACCGAGTTTCGGCAGCACGTAGGTTCGCACGCCGCGACACGCCTTGTCCATCGTGCGGACGTTCTCGATATAGGCATAGTCCGACGTCGAGGCGTCCATCGTGTGGCTGTCGTTGAAATACGCTCCCGATAGTCCGTCGTAGTTCACGAAGAACAGGTAACGGGACGCATCGAGCGCCTCGACGACCGCCGTGTCCAGATCGCGCAGCAGCGTACCGTCGCCGAATGCGGGAACGGCTATGCCCGTCGGGAACTTCTCGACCCACGCAATACTCTCGTGAACCGACGCAGCGGAGCAGATGCCCACAGCCTCGCCGATGCCCGTAACCGAGTATTTGTTCGTCTTGTTCGCCTCGTCTGCGTAGAGCTCCGCCGCCGTACCGCTGCCGTCCTGTCCAATGACCACCGACACGCCGTTCTTGTTCGCGCCCGCAAGGTCGGCGGGCATTGCCGTAATGTCGGTGATCTTCGGGGCGTAGAAGATGGACAGCGGTTTGTCCTGCGATTCGAGGGTGGTGCGCACCGCCTGCAACGCGATAAGGTTGTCGGCAGAGAGTTCGGTTTGTCCGTCCCACACGCCGATCTGACGCAGTTTGCCGCCCACGAAGTTCTGCATCGTCTTGATCTCCGAGAACGTCGGCGTACCCGACGATGCCTTGAAGATGCCCACATACAGACTGACGGCGGGATTGAGGTTGAAAATCTCGCGCAACTGGTAGTGCAGCACGCGGATCGTCCAGTCTTCGGCATCGGAGGTGATGCCCAGTTTCTCGGCGGTTTCGATGCTCGAAACGGCTTGTATGCGTTTCGTTTCCGCGAAACCGCTCGGCAGTTTGCCGCCGTAGAACAGCAAGCCCGAAATATGATCCTCGCCAGCGAGCGAGCGCGGGATATTGCCGTTCGTCCGTTCGATTCTGATGCTCTGCATTACTCCTCCTTGTCGTTATCGGTTGCGCCGTCGCCCTCCTCGACGTCGGTCGAAGCGGAGGCTTCCGTGTTCGCTGCCTGCGCAGCAGATGCCGTTTCCGACGCGGCGGCATCGGACGGCAGGTCGTCGTCCGTGCGGCGGACGGTTACGACCTTGTCGTTTTTCAGCGTGCGGGCATAGTTCTTGGCGTCGCTCAGCGTATAGAACGCCGTGCCGTCGGATGCGACGTGCACCTCGTCCATATCCTTGCGGGCATCGAAAATGCTCTTTGCGACCGCTCGTGCCGCTACGTCCTGCGTTGTCCGTGTCTTGGGCGCAGCAGGTTTGCGCGTGTTGTTTTTTGCCATTGCGATATGGTTTTAGATGATTGTTAAATAGCGTTTAAGCAGTCGGACGACCAACCACAGAACCGCTCCCGCGAGAACCGCGATGCCGATATTGCAAAGTGTTCTCTGCGCCCACGTCATTCCGAAACGTTCTTCGGTTTCGGTTTCCGTGCGGCAGTCGGTTCGTTCGCTCTCCTCCGCCTGCTCTGCACTCTGCGCTTCGATGGTCTGCACGGTCGAGCCTTGCAGGTCATTCGTCGCGGCGGTCTCTTCCTGCTCGTGCGATATGCGACGGCGGGTTTCGGTGCGGCGCGATTTCAGCGGCGGTGTTCCCGTGAGCGTGTCGGTAGGTTGCGAGGTGTCGAACTCCTCCGTCGTTGCGACGATCTCCTCGTCGGCATCGAGTTGTCGGTCGATTGCGACCGTAGTGTGTTGAACGATCGAATCGGTCTGCATCGCCGAGAGCCGACGGTCAATCGACCGTTGCGTTTCACGGAGGTGATCGATTTGCTCCGACAGTTGGGTTATCGTCTTTTGTGCCTTTCGGGAGCTCGCGCAACCCGAACAGCACAGGGCACTCATTACGATGCTCGCAACGATTAGCGTCGTCGATCGCCTTGCGCAATCGCGCCATCTCGCGCTTCGCCGAGTGCAGGTCTTTTCTTGTCGCATTCAGTTCCTCCCTGACTGTGTTTAATTCGTCCCGTAACGGTTTGAGAATATCCTCGATAAGTATCCGCGTAGCGTGTTCGGCGTTATCAATCCGCACCGTTTCGGCTTCCGCTTTGGCGCGTTCCGCTTCGGCATTCGCCTTGCGCACCGTCGCCCGCAACGTGAAGATCGCGACCAGCGAGGCTATGCAACCGCCGCCGAGTACGAGATTGAGTATTTCGCTGAACTGCATTCCGCTTTACTGTTTGATACCTATCTCTTTGAGCCACGCAGCGACGTCGAACGACGGGCACGCCTTGTGTACGTTCGGCAGATCGCGGTGTCCCACGATGCGGACGTTGGGGTGGCGACGGTGGAACTCGCGCACGTATTCGGCAAGTGCCGCGCGTTGTGCGGGGGTTCGCGTGTCCTGCGGACGCATATTCCGATCGCAACCGCCAGCGTACACGATATGCCGACTTACGCCGTTATAACTCGCTGCGCCGTTGGTGATCTCCCAGTTATCGACCCAGCCGTCCTCGTTGTTCTCGACGAGCCGCTCGACCGTACCGTCCAAATGAAACAGATCGGTATAGCCTACCTGTTTCCACCCTCTGCCGCCTGCCGACGTAGGAGCAGTATGCCACGCCCGAATATCGACAGACGTAACCTCCCGACCTGCGGGCGTGGCAGTACAGTGAATAACAAGATATTGAAGCTCCTTTTTCATTCGCTTATCGGTGCATTACGCCGCCTTTGCGCTTACGATAGCACCCAACGCCTCCTCTTTGAGCGGCATACAGATCGACCGCAGCGAGAAGTTCATAAGATTGCGGTGGTGCAGCGTGTCGTTTTTCGCCTCCGACGCATAGGTCTTGACCGTGCCGTTCGCTTTCATCACGCGGCTGACGTGATATGCCACAGATGCCTGCGCCATCGCATCGGTAACGACTGCACCGAATGCCGCTTTGGTCTTGGTCGATACGGTGTAATACGGTGCATCGACGTACTCGTAGACCTCGAAACCGTACAGGTTGGAAACCTTGCCCGACAGATAATTGTAGTACTGCTGGGCGAACTTCTGATCGAGTTCGAGCAGGTCGGACACGTGATCGGGACACAGCACCAAAATACGACCCGTCAAAGGCACTTTCATCTTATCGAACTTGCGTTTGAGTGCGATAATATCCTTGCGGGTCATCGCCTTGCGTCCGTCTACCGCCTCGCCCGAAGTCAGCAGCACAGGCGTCGTGTCCGTATTCGTAGCGGGAGCGACGGCGTGGATTGCCTTTGCGTAGCGCTTCTCGTTGATAGCGTCCTTGTGTCGCTCGATAACCGACGACATCTTATCGTAGGAGATCGCATACAGTTCATTGTCGGATACTGCGGTCGCTTCGGTTTCGTACAAATCAAGCGAAACCGCCTTGTCGCCATCTTCCAGCGTCTGAACATTGAGCGGATAGGTCGTGTTGTTCACCAGCACGTTCGGATCGCCGCCCAAATTCACGAAGTGGATAACGTCGTTCTCGACATACTGGTCGTAGGAACGGATGCGGTTATACCAGCCGAGCGATTCGGCAGCGTTTCGGAACGCCTTGACCATCTCGCCTGTCCATACCTCCGTATAGATACCCGCGCACAGGGCGTCGGCAGGTTTGATACCGCCCACGAGCGACGAGGCGACGGCAACGCCGTTCAGCGCCACCGCACCGATCGCAGGAGCGACACCGACGACGTGCGCGATGCCCGCACCGAACGCCGTATTTGCGCAGACGCTCAACAGAAAGCCCACAAGGGCAAAAAAAATCTTTTTCATTCAGATTGTGATGATGTTGTGTGTTGTTAATCGAATTTCGGCTCGAAACCGTAGTGCTCCTTGTACAGTCGGATGTACTCGGAGCGGTTGTTGGCACGCAGGTCGGCGATCTGCTCGGGGGTGCACTTGTCCCACGCCAGCGCCATCTTGCCGCCGCCCTGCTCGCGGATAATATCCGTCGGCTTGGAGGCTGGCGTGAACATCGAGAGCGTTTCGCGGAGCGAATCAATGCCGACGTTGCGTCCGAGAGCGATGAAATGCTCCTTTTTGTCCGCCGTGATACGTTTGTCGGCGACCGCCGCATCGACGGCGTCGGTAACGCGGGCGAGCGTCAGTGTGCTGTTTTCGTTCTGCAACCTCTGAATAGCCGCAACCGCATCGTCTTCGGTGGCGGTTTCCGCCAGTCCGAGCAACTGCAAAATTTTGTTCATCGAAAATTGTTTTGTGGTTTGAGAATGTTCGCCCGCCGCGTCGTCGGCTTGCGGATCGGACTGTTTGAGCAGCGGCAGCAGGGCGTTCTCCTCGCCTTTGGCAAGGGTCAGCAGTTTGTTGTCGCTGTATAATTTCACGGTTTGCAATGCGTCGTCGTTCGCACCAATATCGACGACCGACACCTCGACGAGCTTCGAGCGTATGACCGTCGGGCGTGTCTGCCCCTGCACGAGATACTGGGGATCGTCGGACAGTTCGATAATCTCGATACCTGCCGACAACATTCGCAGCGTGCCGCGCTCCCACTTCTGCGCGATGATCTTCTCCTCGTCCGTATCGCTGTCGATCTTCGGCGTGCCGAAAATGAAATCGCCCTCGACGCGCACGTTCTCGATGATGCCGATCGGCATATCCGCACGCGAACCGCGTCGGTGCATATACAGAAGAATGGGATTTTTAAGGTACTGCTCGCAGTCCACGCCGCCGGTCAGTACCCGTGTGCCGTAACAGTTCAGACGGCTCGATGTAATGATTGCTTCTCTGGGCATTCGGGTCTAAAAACGGCATCGGGGTCGCCCTTACGGACGAGCCCCTTTGCCTCTCGTCGCAAAACAAGGTTTGTAGCGGAGGTGGGACTCGAACCCACGACTTCGAGGGAATGAACCTCGCGAGCTGCCGCTGCTCTACTCCGCGATGTTTACGGGGACAAAATTCGGGAGTTAGCAACGGGATAACAAACAGAGTGTAAAAACTTTACACTCTGTTTTATTTACGGGCGCAGTTAGCCGACTTTTGCACTGTAAACACGCATTTTTATGAATGGGTAACAGAGTATCGGAGGACAAAAAGGAGCTTGCCGAACTCCTTTTTATGCATGGTATGCAACAGAATACGATCGCCGACAAGGTGGGCGTATCGGCGAATACCGTAGGCAAATGGGCAAAGGACGGGCTGTGGGCGGAAAAGCGCACGGCGCAGACCCTGACCCGCAAAGAGGTCGTAAATAATGTTCTGCGCTCGATAAATCGCCTCGCCGAACGGTTGGGCGAGGCGGATATTTCCGAAGTCGGCGGTGTGGCGGATCAACTGTCGAAACTCTCGGCGACGATTGACAAACTCGACAAGGAGGCTTCGGTCGTCGATTTCATCGAATGTTTTATGGCGTTCGGTAAATGGCTCGAATATCAAGCCGAAACCGACCCCGAAATCACGGCAGAGTTCCGCAAGCTGGTGAACAAGTACCAGAACCAGTATGTGCTCGAATTGCTCGGCAGTAAAGTGTAGCGACGATGGCACAAGCGAATGTAAAAGATGCGCTGCGCAGTTGGAACAGGTGGTGCGAAACCGTACAGACCCGCACGATCGTAACCCGCAACGAAACCGCAGCGCAGAAGAAAGCACGTATCAAGCACCTGTTAGCGGATTATGCGGCGTTCGTAAATTACTATTTCCCGCACTACACCGACGACGAGAAAACAGGCAAGCATACGGATTGCGCACCGTTTCATATCAAAGCCGCCAACACGATACGTCGAACCCGCAACCTGAAATACGTTGCTGAGTGGGCGCGCGGACACGCCAAAAGTACCCACTTCGACGTATTCATACCTTTGTGGCTCAAAGCACAGGAGGTACGTGAGTTAAATGTAATGGTACTCGTAAGTAAGTCGCAAGAGATGGCGAATACGCTGTTGGGCGACATACAGGCGGAGTTGGAGTTCAACCAACGGTATATCGCCGACTTCGGTGCACAGAAGAACGAGGGATCGTGGCAGGAGGGTTCGTTCGTAACCCGCGACGGCTGCGCCTTTTTCGCACGCGGACGTGGGCAGTCGCCGCGCGGTTTGCGTTACCGCAGCCACCGCCCCGACTATATCGTTATCGACGATTTGGACGATGACGAACTCGTGCTCAATCCCGACCGTGTAAAGCGTCTGACAAAATGGGTCAAGGAAGCACTGTTCGGTACACTCGACGGCGGTCGCGGTCGCTTCGTAATGGTCGGCAACCTTATCGGTAAGTGCAGCGTATTGGCGAATATCATCGCCTCCGACGGCGTGGTCGTTCAGCGCGTCGATGCTATCGACAAGAACGGACGCCCCTCGTGGGCGGCGAAATGGTCGATCGAGGAAATACAGGCGGAAGCGCAATTTATGGGGTATATCTCATTCCAGCGGGAAATGATGAATAACCCTATCACGGAGGGTGCGACGTTCCGCCACGAGTGGATCAAGTGGAAGAACCCGCTGCCGTTGAATCGATATGACTGTCTTGTGGCATACTGCGACCCCTCTTTCAAAGGGTCGAACAAAAACGATTTTAAGGCGATCAAACTGTGGGGTAAGGTCGGGCAGGAACTCCATCATCTCGCAGCGTTCGTGCGTCAGTGTTCTGTCGCCGAAATGGTGCGCTGGTTCTATAATCTGCACGAACGATTGCCGCAGGACGTCGTATGCGAGTACTACATTGAAGCGAATTTCCTGCAAGACATTTTACTCGATGAGTTTACGCGCGAGGGCAATCTGCGCGGCTACCAATTACCGATCCGTGCCGATAGGCGCAAGAAACCCGACAAGTTCCAGCGCATCGAGGCTATATCGCCGCTATGGGAGCGCGGTTTTGTGTACTACAACGCAAAACTCCGCAATGACCCCGATATGCTCGCGGGGTTGGAACAGACACTCGCCTTTGAAAAGGGAATGAGCGGACACGACGATGCCCCCGATGCAGACGAGGGCGCGATATACATTCTACAACAGCGCACGCGCATTCAGGCATTCCAACCCTCCTATGGGCGGCGCACAACACCCAAATCAGTATGGTAAAATTCATCAAAGCGTTGGTATTCGGCTACCGACTGAAAAGGCAAATCCGTATCGCCGACAAACGTAAGGCAGCAACAGGCAAAAAACAGTTCGTGCTGTGCATCTGCGGGCGACCTATGTGCGTCAGCAAAGCGCATATCCGCCGACTGATCGGCGAGGGCGTCTATCGCAAGGGAATAACCGTGTCGGACATCGCAGCGAAAGCGATCTACAAAACCCGTTAGCCAAATGTTCCTCGAAGAAAACGACTATCGCGTGGTGTGCTGCGAGGCAGACCTCGACGTCATTACGCAGAGCAGCGACGACATACGACAGCAAGCGGAACGCATCGCGATGGACGAAATCGCGGGATATGTTCGGGCACGGTACGACATCGAGGCAGCGTATGCGGCAGAGGGCGCGGAGCGTTGCCCGTTGCTCGTGCAAATGACCGTCAGCGTCGCCCTCTACTATCTCGGTATGTGGCTGCCGCAGTTTATGGCGTCGGAGGTGCGCGAAACGCTGTACGAGAACGCGATCAACCGTCTGAAAGATATTCAGCGCGGCGCGTTCACGCCCGACCTGCCCGCCTATCCGCCCGACGACAAGGGCAACGACACCACGAACCCGATGCGCTACGGGTCAATGGCGGCGCAACGATACGACTATTAAACAGCGTTCAAACACCGATTGAATGGAACGTAAAGACGACACAAAACAGACACTCACCACAATAGAATCCCTGCGCCTTGCAGCGCAGCGCAACAACAAGGAGGGCGGCGATATGCAGAAGCGCAAGAACCTCCTTATGCTGTTGAACCAGCAGACCCCAAGCCTCACGAAGCAGGACATCGCTCGGTGGCGTGCCGCGTGGCAAATGGCGCTCAACATCGAGAACCCGAAGCGGGCGAACCTCTACGACATCTATACGGACGTATTGATCGATCTGCACCTTACGGGCTGCATCTCTCAACGTATGGGTAAAACCCTGTTGAAGTCGTTCGTCATCAAGAACCCCGACGGATCGGAGAACGAAGATGCGCAGAAGATATTCGAGAGCCAATGGTTCTACGATTTTATGCTCTACGCCCTCGATAGCCGCTACTGGGGGCACTCGCTCGTGCAGTTGGGCGACGTCATAACCGATGCAAACGGCGTGCGCAAGTTCTCCGACGTGGAACTTGTGCCGCGCAAGCACGTCGTGCCCGAAAAGGGCGTGATCTTGCGCGAGCAGAGCGACGACTGGCGCGATGGCTTCGACTACCGTAAGGGAGCGATCGCCGACTGGTGCGTGGAGGTCGGCGGCAGCCGCGACTTGGGGCTGCTACTCAAATGCGCCCCGCACTCGTTGTCGAAAAAGAATATGACTGCCTACTGGGACGTCTTCGGCGAGATATTCGGAATGCCGATGCGTATCGGTAAAACCAACTCGCAAAACCCCGCCGACCGCCGACAGTTGGAGGCGATGCTCGCCGAAATGGGTGCGGCAGGCTGGGCACTGTTTCCCGACGGTACGGACATCGAGATCAAGGAATCGACGCGCGGCGACGCTTACAACGTCTACGACAAGCGTATCGACCGCGCCAACTCCGAAATCTCGAAAGGCATACTAAACCAGACGATGACCATCGACAGCGGTTCGTCGCTCTCGCAGTCAGAAACGCACCTCGAAGTTTTCGAGAACGTCTGCGCTGCCGATCACAAACTGATTCAGTACATCGTGAACGACCGTCTGATCCCGAAGATGATAAAGCACGGCTTTCCGCTGGCGGGTATGACATTCGACTGGGACAACGCGGCGACCTACACCCCCGAACAGCAGCGCGAACTCGAACGTATGCTGTTGCAATACTATACGATTGACGAGGAGTATTTCATCGACAAGTACAAGGTCAAGATCACGGGCAAACGCGAGGACACGAGCGGTTTTTTCGAGTAGGGGGCGGCAAGGACAAAGGCGACAGCCCCCAACCTCCGAAAACCCCGAAGAACGCCCGTAAAGAACATTACAGGCTGTTCAATCGTGCGGTGGGCGAACTGTATGCCCCCGATATTCTGCGGCTCGCAAAGGACGGCGAATCGCCAAATATCGCATTCGATCGCAAGGCGTTCGACGATGTTGTTGCGTGGCTGCACCGCAAGGGGCATTTCTCCGCCGATATGCTCGCCGACCCGCACGCACGGCGGCTGATCGAGGCGACATACAACGTTCTGAACGGTGCGATCGGCGCGTCCGTCAAACAGGAGGTACCCGCAGAACTCACCGCCGCGCTGCGTAATAATGCGTTCATATTTTCGGGCTTCAAGAGTTACAACACGCTCGCGGAGATAGGGCTGGAACTGACCGACGACAAGGGGGCGGTCAAGCCGTTCGAGAAGTTCGCGGAGGACGTTCGCAAGATCGACGACCGCTACAACCGTGCCTACCTGTTCGCGGAGTACAATCACGCCGTCCACTCGTCGCAAATGGCGGTCAAGTGGCACGACATCGCGCAGGACGGCGAAGAGTACAACCTGCAATACCGCACGGCAGGCGACGATCGTGTGCGCGAAGCCCACGCGCGGCTCGACGGCGTAACCCTGCCGCCCAGCGACAAGTTTTGGGATCGCTACCTGCCGCCCAACGGCTGGAACTGCCGCTGTCAGGTCGTGCAGGTATTGCGTGAGGACTACACCGAGAGCGATAGCGATGCCGCAACGAAGTGGGGCGACGAGTGCACCAAAGAACCGAAACAGCAGATTTTTCGGTTCAACGCAGGCAAGGAGTTGAAGTTATTCCCGCCGAAACACCCCTATTACAAAGTACCCAAAGAGGCAAAAACGGTTATCGAAAAAGTATCCGCCGAAGAGATAAAGGCACAACGGGTCGGCGAAATACGCCGTTTGTTACCCGATTACCTTACGGACAAGGAGAAAGACGCCAAAGCTGCCAACAACTACGAAATAGAGCAGGCATTAGGTGTACTGCTGCAACGAACTATGACCGTCGAGGAGGCAGACAGGCAAAGTGCGAACCCGAAACACGTCGAGCGCTATATTCTTGACCCCAACGGAATGTATCGCGACAAGGCAGGCAAAAGGTGGAGTAAAAACCCCAACTATAAATCGACTGACGAGCAGTATAGTATCAACTGCGCTACTTGTGCCCCTGCTTATGCCCTGCGATTGATGGGTTTCGACGTAAAGGCGAAAGGTCGTGTCGCTGGTTCGGGATCGCTAAACGATTCAGTCGCTCGTAATCGTTCTTTCGAGATGTGGAAAAATGCGGATGGAACGGCAGCGACACCGAACCTTACTTATGACTGGATGCTTGCAAAAGGTTATAAAACAATGACCGCAAAGCGCTACAAAGAGTATTTCGAGGAGTGCTGCGCAGACGAGGGGGTTTATGTTCTGACTATCGGCTGGCGAGGAGGCGGTGGACACGCGACGATTTTGCAACGCTTTGCCGATGGCGAATTGAAATACATCGAACCACAGGCGTATGATGACCAGCGAGGGGCGAAAAGGGATATAACGGAACTATGTGAAAGCGGAGCGACGAAACCGTTCTACAAAAGGGGCATTCTGCGTATTGACAACAAAGTATTCGATACTGCGTTTCTGCCTTTATTTGACAAATAGACGGATTATATCGAGGGCGGCAAATCCCGTAATCGTTAAGACGTTGCCGTTTTCGTACTGATAAACGCACGGAAATCCCGTATCCTCGTCATCGGGAAATTTGAACATATAAAAGTCCGCATCGTCGGACTTGCCGAGATGCTTGAAGCGCGAGCCATACATAGCGATCAGCCCTTTTGCGGCTTCTTTGACTTTTTCGGGAACGTTCATTACAAGTGCATTTTTCGCAAAAATAATGTTTTTTTGATTAGATGGCAAATATTTACGACAAAATCCTCAAAGACGCGCAGGTGAAACTGACGTCGATGTTCGACGAGAATTTCCGACGGCAGGGATTTTTCGGCAAAAAGTGGGTGCCGACCAAAGTGTCGAAAGTGAACAAGGCAGGCAAACGCGGCTCGATATTGATCGTTACGGGACAGATGCGCCGCTCGATCCGTTCGCAAATTCGCGGTAATGCCGTCGTGTTCACCTCCGACCTCCCATATACCGCCCTGCACAACGAGGGCGGACACTTCGCCGTAACGGTTCGTCAGCACACCCGAACGGTCAAGGGCAAGACGTTCGCCGTCAAAAGCCACACGCGAACGCTGACGATGCCGCAGCGACAGTTCATCGGCGACCACGCCGACGTGCAAAAGGCGCTCGGCGACATCGTGAACCGCAACCTGCAAAAGTTTAGCGAGGATTTGGTTAAACAGTGTATGAAGCGATGAGAATACGATTGTATGATGCGATTACGGCGCGTTTGGCGCACGTTCGTACTGTCGAGGGTGTTCCTGTATTCCTCGACCCAAAACAAGCCGACAAAACGGCGCAAATGCCACCGCAGGCGATCAAGGCGTTCGACCTGTGGAACGAAAACGTCGTGCAACTCACCAAACAGCGACCGTTCGAGATGCCTGCCGTGTTCATCGAGTTCCTGCCGATCGTATGGTCGTATGCGGGGCGCAAGGCGAAACACGCCGACGTAACCGTGCGGCTGCATATCGTTACGGCAACGCTCGCCACGCCGAACTCGCCCTACAAGGAGCAGGCGTTATACCGCCTCGCGTTGATCCGCGCCGTCGATCAGGCGCTGACGAATTTTTCGGGTGCGGTCGATGATCGCGGGCTGGGCTTCGGAACGTTCGTGCCGCAAGAATCCGACACCGACCACAATCACGAACAGGTGTGCGAGGACATCGAGGTGTGGCGCGTGTCGTGTTTCGACCTTTCGGCGGTCGGCAGAAACCTCGTAACGACGCCTCTCGACGTTACGCTCGACGACGGCGAGATATTCACCGCCCTATTCAGCGAGGAATACGTATAAAGGAAAACGCCACGCAAAACCTGCGTGGCGTTCTTGCTTAAAATAGTTTCAGTTGTCGATCGTCGTCCGATTGCAATGCTCGAAGTTCTCCGAGTGGCGTACTGATATACGACAGATAGGTTCGGTAGCACATAGGGTACTTTTCATAGACATAATTTTCCCATACAGCTTTATAGCATTTCTGCAAATTCCCTGGCTCGTAATGTTGCTGGGTGATCTCGCAGACACGCTGAATGCGCAGGAGCATATTTTTATGATGTTTTTTGCCCATTTACCGAAAACTCTGACTATCTTTGCAAAAGTGTTCCCGCACTCTGCTCGTCTATCGTTTTCGGTGGCGAGTTTTTTATTATGGTCGTGCGCCATACGGAGAGACTTCGACCGTACCCTCGATGCGTTTCAATATTCGACCTGTTCCGCCGCATATCGGGCAGGTTTCGGTTGCGGACGCCCGTTCGAATGTTTTGTAATCTCGAACGATTTCTACCGTTCCCACACCGTCGCAGTTGCGACACAACTCGATTTTGTCATAGGCAAACTCCTTGCGCTTGTTCATTCAGCAATCTAATCCTCCTTTTCCTTTTTGGGTTCAACGTAAAATGTTTCGTCCTGCACGACGTAAATGCCGCACTTCTCCATCACCTGCTGGCACTCCTCCGTATCGCGGTCGGCGAGCAGCTTATCCCGCGCAGGCTCCTCGACCGTGCGGATATAGTCCTTTCCGAACTCTTTAAGCAGATTAAGAACCGCCGCCCACGTGAACGTCTTTTTCGGTTTGAGTTTCGGCATACCGATACGGAAACCGATCGTGCCGTGCGTGGTTTCGATGCTCCGCCGTTTCGTGAACAGCTCCTCGCGGTTCTCGGTGGCGAATACCTGCATCTTCTCGAACGCATCGGCTTTCACCTGTTCCAGTTCCGCCAGTCGGTCGGCGTGCTGTTCTCGGATCGCCACGAACTGGCGATCCATTTCCGCGTTGATGTGCTGCACCTCCGCGTCGGCGGTGGCGTACTGACCGAACGCCTCCTCCATCTGTTCACGGCTTACGCCCGTGATGATTGTTTTCTTTTGTCTTGCCATTGTTGTAAAAATGAATGTTGGTTATTTCTTCTTGTCGCCATCGTTGAGTATCTGGTGAAACGTAGTCTCGATTGAGGCTCGCCTCACGACTTCAAAGACGTTTGGATTCTTGGAACAAGCCGAGGCGATAGCCGCCGCAACCAAATTTCCTCGACCGCCGAGAAAGCCCGTGCAAGTCGATGTTTTATCGTTTCCGTCGTCCGAAACCGCAAAGAACGCAACGCCGCATTTGTCGGAAATTCCCCCCCCCCGCAGAATCGAACACAGCTTTGAGTTCATCGGCGATCTGCTGGGCGCGGGTAGCGAAATCGACGGGCGTTTCGGGTTGATTTGTCGTTCGGTCTTCGCATACGAGGTTGGCAGGGTGGTATTCTACGGCGTAGGTCAGCCCTGTGCGATCATCAAGGACATTTACGGCCATCATCTTGACCTTGCGGGGAGAGAAATCAAGCGGAGCCGGTCGATAATACTCGCAAACATACGGATCGGCAATGATCGTATATTTGTGATTCATTCCCAAAGCCACCTCCTGCCGGAGGTTCAGGTCGATTGCTTTCATACCGTTGGCGACATACTTGCACCCGATGATTGATTTTGTTGTCATAATTTTGTATCGTTAGGTTATAAACTGCTTTTGTACGTTCCATATTCGGGCTGATGGAGTATCTCCAAACCGCACTCTTCGGCGATATTCGCCTCGATGCGTGCGCCCCGACTGTCGCCCCAATCGGGCAGGAGATAGATTGCATCGCACTCGAACAACATTGCGAGGCTTGCCGTCATCTGTTGCGCCCACGTCGCCGACGAGGGTTGTCCGTTGTCGAGCGGATTGACGGGTTCGTGTCCGAACGCCCGTATCTGCGCCTCCGCCTTTGCGAATTTCTCTTTGACCTGTTCGGTCGGCAAGTCCGAAATTTTGCCGCTGATGTAGATTTTCATAGTGGTAATTATTAGTTATACAGTTGATTGTCTTTTGTTATCCCCTGCAAGAACATTCCCGTGATGTATTCGTCGGCGATGCTCTGAACCGCTTTCTCGTCGCGTTGCTTTTTGAGGAAGCAGTTGTACAGGTTGCGCAGGCGTTCGGTAGGTATCTTGTTGAAGTCGCTATACCCCGACGCACGACAGGCGATGCCCTTAATCGTGTCGATGTTGTGCTGCTTGCCCGTCAGCCGAAGCCACCCGCCGATCGACGCGATAACGCGCTTGCGCAGGCTGTCCGCCTCTTTCGCACCCTTGTTGAGTTGAAGTTCGAGCGTGTGGCACAAATCCATAAGATCGTGGTTGTCTATATCCTTGCTGCTCTCGACGCCGTAGCCTCCGATCAAGGCGCGTTTCTCCTCCTCCGTCATTCCCAGCCGTGTGCAGAGGGTGTGGAACTGGCGCAAGAGCCATTTTTGCTGTTTGTCCATTATAGTTGCCATATTGCTGTGTTTTTATAATTTGCTGGCTCGATATTCGGTCGCACCCTCCTCCCATATCACGAAGTCCTCGCCGCCGCCCTCCGTCGTTTTGAATCGGGTCGTAACGTATCCGACGAAGCCCTCGACGTGTACCTTGACCTCCGAGAGTTTACGGACGTGCTGGGCGATGGCGGGATAGGGTTTGTTGTTCTCCTCGTGCGCGATGAAGATGAACAGTTTGTCGGGGAACTCGTTGATGAGTTCGGCGAACACGGGGCGCGTGAAGCCGACCAGCGCGGTAATCGAATCGATCACGATGACGTCGGGACTTTTGCGCTTGCGCAGACGCTCGCGCAACTGTTTGATGCCCTCTTTCGAGTAAACGACGACTTTCGTTCCGACGCTCTGCATATCAGCGTCGTTCCACGCATTCTGAAACGATTTCGATAAGCCTTGCTCCAACGTGTCGTAAGCGCATTTATCGACGAACTGCGATAGGTATTTAAGCAGTTGCAGCGCAAAATGCGTTTTGCCGCAGCCACTCTCGCCGAAGATGATCCACGCGCCGCGCAGTTCGGGCTTGCCGAACGAAGCGAGCCACGCGCCCGTGAAATCGGCGATCGTGAACTTGGCGTCGCACACGTTTTTATTGCTTATCGCGCGTTCCATTTCTATTCTTCCGTTATCAGATGTATTGTCAGATAAGGCACATCGTTAAGCGTCTTGATCGTTATGCTGTTCTCTCTTACGTCGAAACGGTGGGTAATGCCGAGACACTCCGTTGCATTCCTGCGTTTATAGGTAAAATCCACCAAATAGCGCAGTACAGCCTCCATTATGGCGTATCTTTCGATGTCGGGATAACTCTTGCTTCGGTCAAAGGGGAAACAAGCCAGAACGGACAACAGCCACAAAGGTTTCCTTTTGCTATGCTTTTCAATTACGAACCTTGCCATTTCGTCCTCCGTTTATTTGGTGGTTGAACGTTGTTTAACCGCGTGCACGAGGCGCTTTACACGGCGCAGGTCGCAATCGCAATCCTCCGTGATATGGCGGATCGTCGCCTTGTCCTCTACGCCGTTGGCAATGCAGACGGCAGCGATATTGCCGCTATTCACGACGGGCATAGGTATGAACTTGCGCCCGATACGGCTGTATATCTCACGGTAGCCCTTGCGGTTGTTCTGCACGCCGCGCTTGATGCGTTTTTCGAGGTACTGAGTCGCCGTAAGCACGATACCGACGTGATCCTCCAACTTGTTGTAAATCGTAATGAAGAAGTAGAGCACTTGATCGCTCAACTTGTCGGCTTCGTCCAGCACGAGGAGCACACCGTCGCGGCGTTTGAGTTGGTGAACCGCTTCGGCGACCATATCGACCACCGTCGAACCTGCATAGTCCACGCCCAACTCCCGCAGCAGCTCCGAGAGGAACTGTTTCCGATTCCAGTACTCCGAGCAGGAAAGCGCCAGCACGTTGCGGTTGCGATCCGCGTATGCCTTAATCGCCTGCGATTTGCCGCACCCTGCGTCGCCCGTTACGGCGAACACGAGCGAATTGCACTGCGCATCGGTCAGAACGTCGTACATACGTCGGTAGCCGTCTGTTTCCACAACGACCCAGCCGCGCGCGTCATAGCCGATTTGTGCGGCGACCGTGCGCCACATCTCGTCCGAAATCAAATCCCATTTGCCGTTTACGATCTGACTGATCGTCGCCGCGCTGACGCCGCGCATCGAGCGCGCCGCCTTGTTCTGACTTTCCTTGCCGCCGACGTATTCCGCGAGGCGGTCGGCGATTGCCTGTTTTTCGGTAGTTTTCATATTCTTGTTTTGCGTTTAGTATAAATCGAAAGTTGTTGCTTTGCGACCCGCAATCGGGGTTATATCCTGCGCCTCGACGTCCTCGATGTTCGCACCTGCCAGTCGTTTCTCGTTGCGGCGATCTTTGTGCTGCCCCTGCGAATCGCAAATAAGGGCGCGCGTCAGCGTGTTGCTCAATGCGGGGTTACGTGTGAACAGTTCATCGACGCGCTCGTTCGCTTCGGCGAGCGTTCCGACCACGTGCGGCTCTAATTGCTGCCTGTTGAAGCGGCGCACGCGGTCGAGTTCCTCCGCATCACCCTCTTTGCGATCCGCGAGTGCCATCGGCTGGACGAACTTTTCTTCGAGCAAGAATTTCAACGAACCGTCCTCGTTCACGGCGAGCACCCGTTCGGGGTGTTCGGGGTCGTATTTGACATTCCAGCGGATATGCGCATACTTGCGGAAATTGACGTCGAAACAGTCGTAAGAGCGTTCCGCACCGAGCAGACGGATATTCAGCCCCGAACCCTCCAAAGCGTTCCTGCAACCCGTTTCCGCGCCGAACGTCAGCAGATACTGTTCGTCGGTCATCGGCAGGCGTCGCTCGGCAGGAACGCTGCCCCACGCTGCGACGAACTTGTCCCGCTTCGCTGCCCGCTCGCGCTCGATGATCCACGCGATCTGCGCACGGCACTCCTGTTCATTGGGGAACTGCTTGCGCAGCAGGTTGAGTGCGTCGGCGTTCGGTTGCAGGTTCTTGTTCGACGTAATGCCGAAGCCCGACCAGTTCGGGCATAGTTGGCAATACTTTTTGTTAAGGGTGAGGAAATAACGTTCGATAGGCTTCGCTTTGGCGTTGCCGACACGCGCGGGCGTTACCTTGTCGCCGCTCACGCCGTAGATCGGCGTCATCGCTTTCATCGCGTAGTGGTCGCTTTGGATTTGCAGCGCGCGGTAGCGTTCGCCGAACAGTTCGCGGGTGTGGTTGGCGGCGTTGCGCAGGGCTTCGGTGATAAGCGCCGCGCACTCCTGTTCGCCGATAGCATATCCGATCGGGTATTTGTTGAACACGTCGAGCACCACAACCACCGTCAGACGGTTCGAGTAGGTCGTTACGGTCTTGCCCTTGCGGGTCGTCGTTTTCTGATAATATAGCTCGGCGTCCCAACCATCGAGCGACCACATATAAAGCGGCGCGGTTGGTGCGGAACGCTTGACCTGCATCGCCCGCTGGTTGTAGAACTCTTTCGCGCCGAGCCGTCCTGCTGCGGTTTCGAGATCGTACCGCTTGCGCCACGTTTTCAGCGCCGACGCCGTGATCGTAGACCACTCCATTTTTTCGGCGATGATGTTGTAGAGCATCGCGATTTGCTCGTTGTCAAGGTTGCGGTGGTCAGACATCAGGCGAATGATGATCGACCGCTGTTCATCCGTTCGGATCGACGAGGCGTTCGCGTTTTGGAACTTGCCCGACACGAGGATTTCATAGTTCGACTGACCGCCGCGATAGAACTCGTTGAACTTCTCCTGCAAACGGCGCGGGTTTTCGGGCAGCGAGTGCGGGAACTTGTCGGCGATGCGCGGCAAGGCTTGTGCGGCGCGACGCCAAAAATCCGTCCTGCGCAAACGCGGTTTGCTGACGCTCGCGCGGCGGGAATCGGCGCGCTCGATAACCGAGCGGAACGCCGCCAGTATCGAAGCGTTGTTCGTGTATTCGATCTGCTTGTCGTAGTTCAAGCCCCGCACGTCGTCGATCTTGTAGTCTGCGTAGAACTGCGCCGCAACGCCGTCGGGCGTGATGCTGTCGATAAACGGCTTACTTTCCGCCTGCGCTTGCAGATCGGGGTAACGACGGTAAACTTCAACTCGTTCTTTGGTGGGAAACGAATCAACCACAAACAATGCAGGAGTGCCAATACACGCGCGCCGAGCCTGTTCAATTTGACCACGCTGCACTCTATGCTGGATTGCTTTTGCGGTCATTATTCCCGCAAAATCCTCGTATGTTCCGCAGTATTTTCCGTTGTAGAGTTCCATATCCTTACTCTTTGTTGCTCCCGTGTCGGTATCGCTCCGAACAACGCCTGTGCGTTCACGGGATTTGCCTGTTCTTTTTGCCCAAAAGATTAAATTTCAAATTCTTAAATCCTAAATTTGAAAAGCGGACACCGCGCGCACGTAGTAGTAGCCGTACTTATTGCCGCCGTACGTGTTACCGTTGCTCATATACACGTACCACGCGCACCGATTATCGTTTTCGCTGGCGATACTCGACCAGTAGAACCCCATTACCATAGGCGGCAGTCCCATAGTCAGAAAGCAGGCGTTTACCTCCGCGATGTTCTCGGCGATGATCTTCAACTGTGCGACCGTCGGCAAGTTCCATTCGCCCTCGCCGATACTGCCGTGCGAATAATGCCGACAGAAGTCGGCAGCAGGTGACCCGATGAAATTGTATTGCGTATCACCGTCCGAATCGACGTATAGGACGCCGTCATATCTCCGAATGATTCGATCGGTGGCTTGCGCAGCGTTCAGCGATTCTTTGTCGGTGATGAGTTCGACCGATTCCCGTCCGTCTTCGGGAGAACTCCATTGTGCGACGATCGTGTTGTGCGGTGCGATGATGAATGCCGTTTTGTCCGTAACGATCACCACGCCGACAGCGAATGACCGAAACCAACTTGCCCAGTCCGCTCGCCGAACGAGTTCTAACCTGTTCGGTTCTTTGTTGATTAAGCACCACACCCCGATCGGGCGTTTCTTAAACTCCTCTTTACCGAAAATCGTGTGCAGCAATTCCTGCCCCCGTTTGTCCTCGCGATCGTACAAGTCGCGCAGCTCCTCTTTCGTTAATTTTGCCTCCATAATTATGTATTTAATCGAGTTTTACTAAATCTTATCGACGCGCAACCCGTTTGCATTCATTTCGAGTTGATAGCCGTTCTGCACGAAGTCCTTTATCAAAGACGGGGCGCATTTGGAGATATGAACCGTATAGTTCATTGATCCGATATTGTCCACAAAGTGATTCAGTGTCCCGTCGATATGTACCGTCGTTGAGTGATGGCGTGCGATAATATCTATTGCCTTATTGAAATTCTCCTGTGTCATACTTACGATATTTCAAAGTCGATTTCTCCCAACATCGGGTCGAGAGTGTATAACCTCTGCATAAATTCATCGGACGCTGTGAACTCGATTGCGTACCCGTCGAAAGTGAAAGGTTTCTTATATGTAAGCAGGTGAGCCGACAACCGACCGAGCATTCTGTTCGTGCTATAAGTTTTCATATTGAGGCTTGTTTGTTGTTTGTATTATTCACCACTACACCGCCGCGTGTGATCGCTGCCTTGCGTATCTTTTTCGCAAGGGCGGTATTCGTTTGCCCCCCCAATGCTCTGCGGATCGTCAGTTGGCAAACTCCGAAGATTTTACCCAACTCTTTGCGTTCACCGTGTTCTGTAAGCACTTTTGCCATCGTTCCGATATTTTTTGCTATATTTGTCCGCGTGTTACATTTTAGTAACACGATGCAAATATAGATAATTATCTTTAATTGACAAGATAAAAATCATTATATTTTTATGAGCGACAAGGATAGGATAAAGAAATTTCTTGAATATAAGCATATTAGCAAGAATAAATTTTACAGTCAGACAGGGTTGTCTATTGGTTTTTTGGATAGTGGCAGTTCGCTCGGCGTGGATAAGGCAAGGATAATTATCAACGCATATCCCGATATAAATCTTAACTGGCTTATTTTGGGAGAAGGTGATATGTTGCGATCTGACGCAGACGCGCAGGTACAAGTCGCCGCCGCAGAACCGACTGCCGTCGGCGGTATTCCCTTGATCCCGATCGAAGCGATGGCTGGCGTGCTGTCGGGAAACAGCACGCAGGTGATGGAGCGAGAGTGTGAACATTACAATATCCCGATGTTCAAAGGGGCGGAGTTTCTTATCCGCATTAGCGGCGACTCGATGCAGCCGAAGTATTACAGTGGCGATATTGTCGCTTGCAAGCGTCTACCGCTCGATACGTTCTTTCAGTGGAATAGGGTTTATGTTGTCGATAGCGAACAAGGCGTAATCATCAAGCGTGTGCGACGAGGCAGCGACGATCGCCACATCGTTTTTGTGTCGGACAACACTGCCTACGAGCCGTTCGAGTTGCCGTTGGAGAAGATCTATTCGATAGCCCTTGTTGTAGGGGTCGTAAGAGCCGAATAAGAGCAAAATATACCCATTTTCGGGGTTGCAAAAAGAAAATGCGCGCATATTCCGCTGTAAAATAGCGATTTATGCGCGTATTTCTGTTGCAAAATACTTGTCAGGAAAGTGCATTAAAGGGGGTCGAACCGATGAAAAACGCCCGATTTTAACCCGTTTTTTGTCCGTAAAGGGGGCGTTATCTTGCGAAAATAGGTATCCATTTGGGCATCCAATAGGGTATGCAAAGCCGATTTCGGGCGATTTTCAGTAAAAACGAAATGTACAATTTCTGTTTTGGTGTGCTTTTTCGAGCGGTGTTCAAACGGTGTTTAGGCGAGGATTGGACACTCCGCCGATTTGCTCGATTTTAGGCGATTTTGCGGCGTGGCGGCACTCTCGTTGATATTCGGGCACAGAAAAGGGGCGAAACCGCAGTAACGCCCCGTAATATCCAAGCAAAATACAACTCACCGCCTCAACCGATCGCGAGGAATACAAGCAAAATCCAAGTAAATACACATTTCGTTTGCGCGCCGAAATTTTGTCGTTCTCTCGTAACTCTCTGATTTCACTACCGTTGTACTGCTTTTATGCTATTCTCTATTTGTACATTTCGTTTTCCTGCCCATACTTCAACGCCAAATTTGAGAATTTCTCCATCAGGCATCTGCCCGATCTGCGCAGAGTGCAGTGGTTGAAGAAAAACAGTACGGAGAGTGATTGACCGCAAGGTTCCGGCTCCAAGCAGTACGGGACTGCCCGACAAGTATTATCCTGACGAATTTACCCCCGCCGGAATGAACTCCGGCGGGGGTAAATTTCAGTATCGGGGGCTTTCGGGTGTCCCCGTCGTTTGCTGTGGCTTTGAGCTGGACGCGTCGGCCGCAGGCGTTGCCTCGTCTGTCCTGTCGGCCGTGCGGGCGGCGCTACTTCTCTTCGTTGTCGGCAACGAGGATGCGGCCGCAATACTCGCATACGATCAGTTTCTTGCCCTGACGTATGTCGACCTGACGCTGTGACGGTATGCGGTTGAAGCATCCTCCGCAGGCGTCGCGAGTGACCGTTACGACTGCCAGACCGTTGCGCACGTTGCTGCGTATGCGGTCGTAGGCTGCAAGCAGGCGCTCGTCGATCGGCTCCTTGGCCTTGGCGGCCATTTGCTGCAACGTCTCTATCTGCTGTGCGGTCTCGGCCTCGATAGATTCCAACTCGGCCTTCTTGGCCTCGTAGTCGGCCGTGCGCTCGGCGAGCTGCGTCATGGCCTGCTCGGCCAGGGCCTTCTTGCTCTTTATGCCGGCGGCATACTCTTTCAGGCGTTTCTCGGCCAGCTCGATCTCCAACTCCTGATATTCGATCTCCTTGGTAATGGCGTCGAACTCGCGGTTGTTGCGCACGTTGTTCTGCTGCTCCTTGTAGTTGCCTATCATGATCTTGGCCTGATCGACCTCGCGCTTACGCTGGCGAGTGAGCGTGTTGAGCTCCTCGATCTCGGCATTGATATTCTCGATACGAGTATTCAAGCCGGCAAGTTCGTCTTCAAGATCCTGAACCTCCAACGGAAGTTCGCCCTTTACCTTATTGATCTCATCGATCTGAGAATCGATCTTCTGCAACTCATACAGAGCCATGATCTTCTCGTGCATCGAGTAGTCAACGTCGCTTGTCTTCTTCTGTGCCATATATTATAAAATTTTTTCAGACCAGGTAATGTACCGGATTGCGGGAGCGTTCGCTCCTGCGAACGGCAAAGGTACATAAATTTTTCGATAAAATATCAAATAAAATCCGAATTGCGCAAAATTCGCTTTCGAAATGGCCCATATCGGCTATTATCATGCCTCTCTCGCCGCGCATGAAGTCGTTATATCGCAGATCGGACGTCAGATAGAGGTCGGCCTGCGAGGCGAGAGCATCGCCAATGAGCGAGCCGCCGGCACCAGTACATACGGCCACGTGACGTATGCGGCGGCCTGGCGTTATGCCGTTGTGGCGTATGGCACCCACCGAGAATGTCTCCTTTATGCGTCGCAGGAAGTCTGCGGCATCCTCCTCCTCTACAAGCTCGCCTATGGCGCCGAGGCCTGCCGAAGGGTCGGAGGCAAGTGGTTGCAGCACCGAAATGCCGCTAAGGCCTATCTGCTCGGCCAGATGCCGGCTCATGCCGTGCGACGCGCTGTCGAGATTGGTATGGCAGGCGTACAGAGCGATGCCGCTGCGTATGGCGCGCTCGACGCAGCGCTCGACGTAGGTGGCCGAGTTGAAGCGCTTCATGGCGTGGAAGATTATGGGGTGGTGCGTTATTACTATGTCGCATCCGTATCGCTCGGCCTCGTCGAGCACCTCCTCGGTAACGTCTACGGCCAGCAGCGCATGGTGCACCTCCTGCTCGTATCGCCCGACGATCAACCCCGAGTTGTCGTATGACTCCTGCAACGACAACGGTGCGAAACGCTCTATCGTGTCGGCTATATCTCGTATCCTCATGGCTAAAACAAAGATTGTTCGTAAAAGGGAAAAAGCTCCTTTTCGTCGTCGTTACGCTTGCGGCGGCGCTTGGGTGCGGCTGCTCCTGCCGCATTGTCGCTCTGCTGCACATTGTCGCCCTCGACGGCCTCGCCCGAGCTCCTGCGCCTGCCGGCCTGACGCCGCTGCGGCGCGCTCTCGGTCACGACGGCCGCATCCGCCGCTGCATCGTCGGCCGTGTCGATTGCCGGGATCTCGTCGGCCGTGTCGGCCGCTTCGTCCGTCTGTTCGTATTTGACCGTGCCCTCCTCTTTAAGCGATTCGCGCACCTCGACCAGCATGGCGCGTATCTTCTGCAAGCGCTCCAATACCGACGACTCGTGCGCTACGCCGTGGCGGTTGCGCTTCATGGTGCGGTTGGCACCCTCCAACGTCATGCCCTTCTCCTTGACCAGATGATATATCAGTTTCAGATTCTCGACATCCTCGGGTGTGAAGAGCCTGTTGCCCTTCTTGTTCTTCTTAGGTTTGAGACAGTCGAATTTCGACTCCCAGTAACGGATCAGCGACGCGTTGACGTCGAACATCTCCGTGACTTCGCCCATCGAGTAAAGCAGTTTAGACATGGTATCAGGTTTTTAATATTCTCAAATCTTTGGGATATAGGTTGTTGCATCGGCCTCCTATGCGCTTGACGAATCCTATCGCCAGACCGTCGTATGTCACGGCATTGAACCCCTCCTCGAATATGCCGGCGGCGATGTCGCGACGTCTCAGGTAGTCGAGTGCCGTCGCGCGGTCGACATCGACCCGCGGCAGCGCGTCGCTGTTAAGACCGACGTAGAGTGCCAGCGCATGGTCGGGGCGCAGGCGCTGCTTGAACATCTGTCCCATGGCCACGCCCGAGTATACGGCTGAGAGCGTCTCCGACAGTGCGGCAATGTCGGGCAGTTGCGAGATGCGGTAGCCGTAGAGCGTGTCGCCCACCGTGCGGAAAGTCATCGCATCGGGCTCTGCGACCCAGCGCTGCAACTCCTCTGCGGTGCGCTTGTCCGCAGGGGCGAATATCCGGCGCCGCGACTTGGGGCGTGCACGATGCGCAGCCGCGCTGCGGTCGCCCTTTTTGCGTGCCGCGGCAGCGAAGAAGCCCTCGCCGCGTGCGCTGTGCGGCATGAAGCGGAACGTCTGGAACGCTCCTATGCGCGAGCGAGCGATGCCCCACGCGTCGGGGCACTCGATATCCGACATCGGCTCCAACATGTCGTGCCATTGCGATTGTGCCCATGCGACGACATCCTCGTCTTCGGTGCGGTTGAACGTGCAGGTGCTGTACAGCAGTATGCCTCCCGGCCGCAGTGTCCGCCAAGCCTCGGCGAGGATCTCGCGCTGACGGGCGGCGCATGTCTCCGCGGCGCGGGGGGTCCACTCCGTGCGCGCCTCGTCCGTCTTGCGGAACATGCCTTCGCCCGAGCACGGGGCATCGACGGCCACTACGTCGAACCACTCTTCGAATGCCGCCACATGGCGCGGCTCGTTGTTCGTGACCAAGACATTGCCCAGTCCCCAGCGTCTTACGTTGTCGGCAAGAGCCAGCGAGCGGGTGCGGTTTATTTCGTTGGCGACGACAAGCCCGTCGTAGCCGACGAGTGTCGAGTATATGGTCGTCTTGCCGCCCGGTGCGGCACACATGTCCAGTACGCATGCCCCCTGCAACGGCTCCGAGGAGAGGATATGGCCGACGAACTGCGACGACGGCTCCTGCACGTAGTAGGCTCCGGCATGCAGCGAGGGGTCGAGCGTGAACTCGGGACGCTGCGAAAGGTAGCGGCCGTCGCGGCTCCACGGAATACGCTCGCCCGCATAGGGCTCCGAAGTCGTTTTGCGGGTGTTTATTCTCAGCGATACAGTCGGTGCGGCGTCCAGCGCGAGGCACAGCGCCTCGCCCGCCTCGCAGCCCAGCTCGCGCCGCATCGTCTCGACGAATTGTTCGGGCAGCTCAATCATGCCTGCTGCGTGCCGTTATGATCGCCGAACGCTTCGAGACGCTCGCATATGCGGTCGATGATCGACGGGTCGCGCACGAAGTCGTCGACATCCTTGTCGATGACGAGCACAGGGCCGTCGTATATGTTTTCGATCCAGTTGTCGTATTTGTCGTTGAGACGTCGCAGGTAGTCCTCGTCGATGTTCTGCTCGTATTCGCGGCCGCGCAGCTTGATCTGCGAGATCAGCGTCTCGACGCTGGCTTTGAGGTAGATCAGCACGTCGGGGCGCGGTATGATGTGCGACTGAATGTCGAAGATCTTCATGTAGGTGCCGAAGTCGCGGCTCGACATGAGTCCCATGCGGTGGAGATTGTCGGCGAAGATATGCGCATCCTCGTATATCGTGCGGTCCTGAACCACGTTGCGCGTGCCGTCCGTGAGCATGCTGATAGTCTGCTGTATGCGGCTGCCGAGGAACCATATCTGGAACTGGAACGCCCAGCGGCTCATATCCTCGTAGAAGTCGCCGATATAGGGGTTGTCGACATCCTCGTAATAGGCCTTTGCGCCGAAGCGTTCGGTAAGAATCTCCGTAAGCGTGGTCTTGCCGCTGCCGATATTGCCTGCGATTGCGATGTACATAATTGTCTGCCGTTAATAGTTTCGGCGGCCGCATACGGTATGCGACCGCGTATTTTATCGTTATCTTTTTTACATAAATTCGGCCAGCGACTCGACCGCCGTGCGGTCGTTCGACAGCCGCGGCACCTTGTTGCGGTGCCCGTGTTTGAGCCACCGCTCGAAGCATCCGCGCGGTACCTCTATGACCTCAGCCCGATCCAGCGTGCTGCTGCGCTTGGCATCGTAGTCGGAGTTGATCCGCCGCAGCGCCTCGTCGAGTCTGTCGGCGAACTCCTCCGTATCGAGCGGCCGGCGCCTGAACTCGACATACCACTGGTGTGCCCCGCCTGCGGCGATAGTCATGTATCGCGGTGCGACGGTGTACTCTTCGACCTGGCATCCGCACTCCGCGGCCGCCAGCATAAGCGCCCGCTCGGCGTTCTCGGCCACGACCTCCTCGCCGAAGACGTTGATATATTGGCGCGTACGGCCGACGACCTTTACTCTGTACGGTTTGACGGAGGTAATCCTTACCACGTCGCCTATCTCGTATCGCCACAGCCCTCCGCATGTCGTTATCACGAGAGCATATTCGCCGCCCGGCTCGACAGCCTCCAACGGGAGCACTTCGTCGCCCTTGCGGAACTCGTAGTAGATGCCGTAGTCCATCATCAGCAGCATGTCGTCGCGGCGCTCGTCGTCGGCGATGGCGAAGAATCCCTCCGAGGCGTTGTACGTCTCGACGTAGTGCATCTCGCCCGAGGGTATCAGCTCCTCGAAAGCCTTGCGGTAGGGTGCGAAGCTCACGCCGCCGTGCATGAACAGCTCGACATGCGGCCATACTTCGCGCAGATCGCTCTTGCCCGTGTGCTCCAATACGCGGCGCATAAGCGCCAGATTCCACGACGGAACACCCGCGAAAGCCGTTATATCGCTGCCGACGCACTCGCCCACGATAGCCTCGCACTTGCGGTCGAAGTCGTCGAGCAGCGCAGTGCGGAAAGAGGGCATGCGCAGCCTGCCGGCATAACGCGTGTTTTGCAGCAGCAGCCCCGACAGGTCGCCCACCAGCCGTCCCTGCTCGCGCGAGCACGAGCCTCCGAGTGTGAGCGTTCGTCCGCTGAATATGCGCGACGACGGGTTTTGCGCAAGGTAGAGAGCCACCACATCGGCCATGCCGCGCAGATGACACCTTTTGAGCGACTTGCCCGTAAGCGGTATGTACTTGCTGCGCGACGAGGTGGTGCCCGACGAGCGGGCGAACATCCCGATCCTGCCGCGGCATGCCACGTTGCCGGCACCCGAGCGCATGCGCTCGATGTAGTAGCCGTAGGAGTCGTAGTCCGTAGGCTCGACCCGGCGTGCGAACTGCTCGGCGTCGCATCCTCCGTCCAGACCGTGCCTGACGGCGAACTCCGTGCGGCGCGCGTCGTCGATAATCCCTTGCAGCGTGCGGCGCTGCGTCCGAGCGGGATCGTCGCGCCAGCGTTCGATAGCCGCAAGACGGTGTGCGAACAGTTTTTTAAGAACCTTATCCTTAACCGACATAAGTTTTTAGTTTCGTTATACCCGATGTCGGTCTCTTCATTCAAAGCGTGCAGGCGTCAGTTGAAGTAGTCGCCTATGCGTGCGACGGCCTCCGGCATGGCGAAGACCACTACGCGGTCGTATGCGTTGATACGCGTGTTGTCGACGGCGATGAACACCTTGTCGCCGCGGACTATGCCGCCGATTATGGCGTCGGCCGGCAGCCCCATGTCGCAGATGCGCGACTTGGTGGCGGGGGAGTTGGGCTTGACGATAAATTCGAGCACTTCGGCCTGACTGCCCGTGAGGCACTTTATGGCCTGCACGTCGGTCGACATCGTGAAGCGGAATATGTTCGAGGCCGTCACGAGTTTCTTGTTGATGATCGTGTCGACGCCGACGCTCTCGGCCAGCGAGATGTAGTTTATGTTCTCGACCTCGGCTATGACCTTCTTCACTCCCATGCGTTTGGCCAGCATCGCGGCCAGTATGTTCGTCTCGCTGCGGCCGGTAACGGCGACGAACGCATCCATGCTCGACAGATCCTCCTCCATCATGGCTTCGGTGTTGCGGCCGTCCTCGTTGATTATCAGCGTGCGGTCGAGCATCTCGGCCAGACGGTAGGCCTTGTCTGCGTTGTAGTCGACGAGCTTGATGTTGACCTCGCCCTGCAATTCGGTGGCTATGCGCACGCCTATGCGCGAGCCGCCGAGGATCATCATGTTTCTGATCTCCACGCCGCGGCGTCCCGACAGCGCCATCACTTCGTCGGTGGCGTTGCGGCGCGAAATGGCATATACCATGTCGCCCTCCTCGTAGACGTCGCCCGCCGACGGGATGATCGTCGCACTGCCCCTGACGATCGCCACCGTGCGGTATGCCAGCTCGCCCCCGTCGTCCGCAGAGACGACTACCTCGCGTCCCAATAGCGGCGAGGTAAGTTCCAAACGGAATGCCACGAGCGAGAGCTTGCCTCCCGAAAAGTCGACGTACTCTGTCGTCGACGAGTGTCCCAGCAGGTTTATCACCTCGCGTGCGGCTATCTGCTCGGGGTAGAACAGGTAGTCGATGCCCATGTTTATGAAGACCTCCTTGCTGTTGGGTTCGAGATACTCGTTGTTGTCGACGCGGGCTATGGACTTCTTCGCACCCAGCTGCTTGGCCATGACGGCCGAGAGTATGTTGTCGTTCTCGACGGGGTGCACGGCGATGAACAGGTCGCACTTGCGCGCGCCGGCCTTGCGCAGTACGCTGAACGACGTGGTATCGCCCTCGACGGTTATGACGTCCGCCAGATTGCCCACCTCTGTCAGCGCCTTCGCGTCGGGATCGGCAACGGTTATATCGTGGCCGTTGCCGCTGAGCATCTTGGCAAGATGACTGCCCATATCTCCCGCACCGGCTATAACAATCTTCATAACTCTTTATTATCGAAACATATAAGATCACAACACCGCCGGCTGCGAAATATCGCGGCCGACGCACTTGCATATTCCTCCGCAAATATATAAATTTGCCGTGAAATTACACAACAAAACGCGAGTTTTTAGATATCGCAAAAAAACTGCACGATGATGCCGAACTGGTTAATTATATTTTTGGTAGCTCTCGCTGCTGTGGCTTTCTTCACGCTGGCCATGTCGCTGACTCTCATATTCAAAGGCCATAATATCGACTCGGAGATAGCCACCAATAAAAACATGCGCCGGTTAGGCATCAAGTGCGCCGTTCAGGAGTCGCGCGAGGATACCGGCACCGACAACTGCCACGACATAGGCTGTACGGGCAACTGCTCGGCTTGCGATATAGAACAATCTTCCGACGAAGAAACTCCTAAGCCATGACCGTCGACGAAAACAAGGAAGGGTGGCTCTGCCGCCGGTGCAATACGCTGAACCCCGACCGGGCGCAGCGCTGCGTTTGTTGCGATTCCGACCGTCCCGTTGCAAGCGACTCGGGCGATGACGCAGCCGGAGAGTCGCTGCCGGATACGGTAATCCGCCGCGAGGGTTACTCCAATGCCGCTGCTGCGACGAGCGGCAAGTACGACTTCCGTGAGAGCGTGCTGGTAACGGCCGCCGACATAATACTTATCCTCGGACTGTTCTGTACGTTCGCCGCGATCATCTCTCCGACGATCATCAATGGTGTCGATGAAGCCGGTCATGCCGTCTGTCCGTGGATATACGCCATAATTGCGGCTATCGTGCTGTTTTCGTTTTCGATGATAACGTGGGCTTTGCTCCGCACCGTCGCCGACATTTCGCGTCGTCTCCGCACAGCCCAACGCTCCGACTCCGACCGATAGGCCGTTGTTGCGGCAGTTGCATTGACTTTCAGTTTGTAAGCGGTATAGTCTATAAATAATCATTTTGTTACGGACGCTCTTCGCCCGTATATCGTTATTGTCGTTGCGGATGCTCGGCATTGTCTGTTATCCGCTCTTATGCCGTCGCAAGATATATTGAAACATATGTATTTGCAATTCCTCCTTTCTCTCGACATTTTTGTTGTTTCTGCCTCCGCCTGCGTCAGCTTTGTTATTGTAACCGATGTAAGATATGATGTTTCAGCATAAAGTGTTTTTGCGTGACGACTGAAAAAATATAATGATTTATTTTGATAATTAGAAAAATGGTTTTATATTTGTGAAACGACGAATAAGCGCTGACGTCACCCCTAAAACAATATAGTTTATGAAACATCTGTCAACCCTTTTTACTGTATTCGCGACAATACTGTTTTCTGCTGTATCGTGCACGCGCGAGATTGCCGATTCGGCTCCTGTCTTGCCTGTGCCCGATGCCGACGGCTATGCGGTATCGGTAGACGATGCGCTTCGCGCGCTCGACAACGAATTGTCTATTCTCTATGACGAAGACGAGACCCGTACTTCGCCGCGTCGGCGGTATGTAAGAAATATAAGCAGTATTGGTTTAGGCGATATTGTTCCTGCGACACGCTCGGTCGATATTCCGGATGATGTCGAAGACTTGCTTTATGTCGTCGAGTTCGCCGACGGTTGCGGCTCTGCGGTGCTTGGTGCCGACAAACGCGTGGAGTCGGTTCTTGCCGTTCTTGATGAAACGGTGCTGACGGCCGAGGACTTTACGGCACTGGCAAGTGAAGCCGATGCCGATGATCTGCGGTCTTTCGTCGTTTCGCTGATTGCTAACGGAGCCGTAGCACAGGCTGCGACTGCGATGTCCGGCGATCCGATTGATCTTATAGGAGACCGCCCCTTACCAATATATATAGTTTCGGGGCCGGAAACAGAGACATACGATATTTGTCGGCAAAAACCTCTTTTGCAAACGAAATGGGATCAGGATTCTCCTTACAACGATGCTTATGAAATGGCTGCAAACGGAGAGCCTCATCCTGCCGGCTGCGGCGTAATCGCCATTGCGCAGATCATGATGTTCCATCAATTCCCCGATCCGCTCAATGTCAATAACGGTTATATCTTCGAATGGGAAATATTGAACAGATTCAAATACGGTTGCTCTGGACAGACCGCAGCCGATCGTACACATCTGTCGCAGTTCGTGTACCAGCTTAAAAACATGATCGGTGCCACTTATAGCGATAGCGGGACGGGTACGACTAACCAACAGGCTGTAAAGGCATTCGCAAATATGGGATATCATTCGATATGGTTGCAGAGTTTATCCTATGATGTCGCAAAGAATTTCGTTTATTCACAGAAAAAGCCGTTTTATATATCAGGCTTTCGTTCCGGTGGATCCGGTCATGCCTGGGTAATAGATGGTTGGAATTCATATTCGATGAATCATTGGTTGGTAACGTATGACACGCGATTCAAGCCGGGCGACGGTAAGATTGGCAGAGAGCTGTCGCGTGAACTGGTCGGGAGATCGGAGGTTAATAAAGTCCATTGCAATTTCGGCTGGGATGGAATATGTGACGGATATTATTCTTTCGGGGTATTCGATTTGTCGAAACGATATGTTCGCGACTTGGACGAATCTGTCGGTGATAGAGAAAGCTATGCCGATCGTATATACGATACGAACTTGAAAATGATAACTTGCCTGCCTAACAATTAAAACTCAGCATTATGAAACGGATATTCATTATAATTATAATTACTGCTCTCGGTTTTCAGTCTTGCAGCAAGGATATCGTGACCGAGCGGGAACGTGTGGAAAACAAAATGGTTGAACTTGACAATCTTATCTTGACGCAGCAAGCCGAAGGCGGGGTCGATTCCGAGGCCTTTCTTGACGCGATGCTCGGCGGGGTAATGTCGTTTACACAGGTTTATATGTATACGACAGATAACGAATGGATCGACTATACTGCCTATTTGTCCGATATGGTAGGATTCAGTGGCGTTTTCCCGATTTTGTTCAACGATGACAATACATGTTTGAGACGGTGGGAACTCGATGCTTGGCCGGTTGCCGGATATGATATGGGTAAATGGTCTTATGATCCGGCCGCATTTGAAATCGAATTTGTTATGGGCGACTGTACAGACCTTTCGAAAGTGCTGTATTATAAGGATAATGTAGCCATTATCGAAGGTCGTTTCGCGGATGCTCATACGTTCTACGATGCGGAGAAAATAATCATGCAGACATCGTATTATCGCTATGTAGTCTCTTTCGATCGTATGAGCCGGAAGGAGTATATGCGGGAATATGAAAGCGTATACAGAACTGCTGAGCAGAATAAGGAAATCGAGCAGCAGCGTATAGCGGAGAAGTTTGCCGAGATGGACGAGATGATACGTGCGCAGCAGACAGCAGGCGGATTCGATTCCGCCGAATTTATGAACTGCATGCATAACGGCATAATGATGTTCCAACAGACTTATATCTATACGGATACGGACGAGTGGCGTGATTGTGATATGAATCGTTATTTGCCGGACAGAGATGATATCGTATTCTTCGACGACGGAACATATTGCCGTGAAGACGACTTTGTTCACGGCACGCCGACGCGTACATGGTCTTATGATGCTGCGACGCAGACCGTGACGTTTGTCTTCGGCGACAGGACGGATACGGCGAAAGTCTTGTATTTCAGGGATAACAAGGCGATTATAGAGGGTAACTTCGCCGATTGCGACCGTTCGCTCGACAATCACATGGACAAATGGGAGTCGGTATATCATCGTTATGTCGTATACTTCGACATGTCGGAGAACTGTCGCGAGGTTTTTATGGATATATATAATCACAATCGCGACATATGGCAGCAGTCGCATGATTGACATTTATAGTATAACCTGACCCGCAGGATTTCTTGGGTCGGGTTTCCGATCGGTTCGCGTCCGCCTGCTGCATGGCAGGCGGACGTCTTTTTGTAGGCCCAGACCGCGCGACAAGCAGGCATAGGCTGCAAGATGCCGATTGTATGTATCGATTCACATTTCATTTCTGCCGACGATTGCACTCCGGCCGGCCGTTGCTCGGCACTGCTTGCCGGAATATTTGCAGTGGCAGTCGACCGATATGCAATATGTTTTATTCGACACCTCTTTGTTATATTTCGACACATTCCCATGGAATCGGCTTTGACTCAGCTTTGACTCAGCTTGAAGAAGGTAGCAGTAATAATAATCCGATTTCAGCTTGTTATTGTAATATTTTGTAACTGTTGCTTTTGGAGTGTGCGGATTATTTATTGTACAGGACTGATATTTGTTGTGTTTTATTTTGATAATCAGAAAAATGGTTTTATATTTGTGAAACGACGGATAAGCGCTGACGTCATCCCTAAAACCAGATAGCTTATGAAACATCTGTCAACCATTTTTACGGTAATCGCATTACTGCTGTTTTCGACGGTGTGATGCCGAAAATGCTTTCAGAAACATGGGATACACTTCTATATGGCAACAACGTATTTCACGGCCAGTCGCGGAGAATTTCGTTTGTTCTCAGAAAAAACCGTTTTATATCCGGGGACAACAAGGTCGTTCCGGCAGCGGACATGCTTGGGTAATCGACGGATGGAAAGGTTTACGATATATGTCATTGGCTGGTAACTTACGATACCAGAATCAAACCGGGCGACGGGTCTGTCGGTGTCGAGCCGTATCGTAATTTGCTGCGCAGGGAAGAAATATGTAAGGCGCATTGCAATTTCGGGTGGAAAGGTCTATGCGATGGTTACTATTCATTCTGGTTATACGATACGACTTGTTATTTGCCGGCCGGTGATGCAGATAAATCTGTTGGAGACAAAATAGGCCGTGACAATAGCATATTCGATACCAATTTGAAGATGTTAACATGTTTGCCCAACAAATAAAAACTAATGATATGAAACGTTTGTTTATTATATTGTTTGCTCTTGCGATGTCATGGTCGCAATCGTGTACAAAGGAAGAGACCGAGGATACTCGTATTCAACGTGAGTTGAGCGCACTGGACGCCATGATCCGTGCCCAGCAGGCTGAGGGCGGTTTCGACAGCGAGGCTTTTCTTAGAGCCATGAACGACGGCGTAGTGTCGTTTACGAAAGCATACGGACTCAATGCCGACGGCAGTTTCAGGGATTGCAGCTATTTGGTAACATTCGTACATTCCCCGGCATTTATCAATCCTGTCCTTTTCAAGGATGACGGGACATGGTTTACCGGGTGGCTTGATAATTCGGGATGTGGATACGATGACGGCACATGGTCGTATGATGTGGATACCCACTGCATCGCATCGGCACTTCTGGACAAGACCGATCGCTCGAAAGTGTTGTATTATAAAGACAATACGGCCATTTTGGATGGTGCATACCCGAACATGCTGTTATCCGGAACTTATGCTCGTATTAGGGAAGACGATCTTCCCGAGAGTTATCGCCTTGTAGTAGCATTCGACAAAGTCGACAGAAAACGTTATATATGGGATTACGAGCAGTTTCGTCGTGCCGAGCAGCTTGAACATGATAAGCAGCAGCAGCGGATCGCCGAAGAGTTCGACGGCATGGACTCTATGATCCGTGCCCAGCAGGCCGAGGGCGGCATCGATAGCGGGGCTTTCCTCGACGCGATGTACGGTTGCGCCATGATATTCTCGAAAACCTATGCCTACACTGACCGAGAAGAATGGACCGTACCGAGCAACTGCGAGTACGATTTGATTTTTATGGATGACGGCACGTATTGGAGACGCGGCGAATCAGACCGCAATCCGGTAGCAAGGCAATGGTCGTATGACGGTTCGTCGAAAATCATTACTTTCGGTATGGGCGACATCGTCGAGAGGCTCGAACTGTTGTATTTCAAGGACAATGTCGCGATCATCGAGGGCAATTTCTCTCTTGTGTATACGGCATACAGAGGGCATTCCGACCAGCGGACGATTATCCGCCGGCGCTATGTCGTCGAGTTCGACAGTGCGGCACGCGGGCAGATGGTCAGTGAGTATGAGCGTTGGCTCGACACGGTATATTGGGGAGATGCGCGGTAAGTTACCGTTTTTAATATAATTATATCCGAATATCCGGCGACTCCGATTTTATCCATGTCGCAATGAACTATACCCAATTCCGGGAACTTGCCTGACAGCTTTAACGTATTTCGGAAGCGGGAGACATTCGGCCGCCCGATATTGCGGTATGTCGGTCGATTGGAGCTCGCCCCGTGAGATCGGCGGCTGTTTATCTCGATTGCAGTTTGCAAGTAAGACCGGCAGCCGGATTCATGGAATGGCTTATAACGGTATACAATGACGCGACGGCCGGCACAATCCGGTGTCGGCCGCCGACCCTTGCAGTGTAAAGGTCTGTTGACGTCAGGCTTCGAACAACAGCGCGACGGCCGTTGCCGATACGCCCTCTTCGCGACCCTCGAAGCCGAGGTGCTCGGTAGTGGTGGCCTTGACCGATACGCGATCGACGGCTATGCCGATCGTATCGGCCAGTGCGGCGCGCATCGAGTCGATATATCCTCTCAGGCGCGGGCGCTGCATGGCTATCGTGCAGTCGATGTTGCCTACGCGGTAGCCGTGCGAGGCAATAAGCTCGACCACGCGCCGCAGCAGTATCTTGGAGTCTATGCCCCGGAACTCCTCCGACGTGTCGGGAAAGAGCTTGCCTATGTCGCCCAGCGCGAGGGCACCGAGCAGCGCGTCGCATATAGCGTGTATCGCCACATCGCCGTCGGAGTGTGCTATGCAGCCTTTGGAGTGTTCCACCTCGACGCCAGCCAACACGAGCCTCAGCCCGTCGGCCAACGCATGGACGTCGTATCCGTGTCCTATTCTTATATCCATATCATCGTTTGTTTTGTCGTTTTCTGTCGAGTATGCGGCGCATGACGGCCGTTATGTAGCGTCGGCACAGTGCGGGCAGTGCGAGCCATAATCTCTCTGCCATACGCCAGCTGTGCGACGTGCAGTCGACGCGTCGTCCGTCGCTTCGGATTACGCAGTCGACGATGCCTATTATCTCCTGCGCCGAGCAGCGCTCCGTCTTGCGGTAGTTGCCGTCTCCGGCCATTATGAACCTCTCTCCGTCGCGGTGCCGTATGCGGTGCACTATCCAGCGGTTGCCCAGATGAAACAGCACTATCCGCCCGACCGTAAGCTCGCTCGTCCGGCAAGGTCTTACTACGACTCTGTCGTGTCCGCGGCCTAACAGCGGCAGCATGCTGTATCCCGTTACATCCACCTCGAACGGCGCTTCGTCGTGGGCGGACGTCTCTGCCGACGGTATGGCTTCGAGCCTGTCGTCCATGTCGCTCAGCTGTCGAATATGGTTTTACATGCGAGCAGCGCTGCGTCGGCATCGGGCAGACATTCGAGTCTGTAAACGGGCACATGCTCTATGATATCGCTCAACGTGCGGCACAGTGTGTCCTGCAACTCCGCATCGTGTGCGAATGCCGGCGGGCATGACGGCAGCAGGGCGCCTATCGAGCGTATGGTCGAAAGACGCTCTATACGGTTGTGCGGCGCCTGACTCAGGCGGCATATCGCCCTTACCGGATAACTCTCGTTTTTATAGCACGCCGTCTTGCCGCTCCACGGCGAGCCGTATGCGACGACCGCTTCGCCGCCGTCGGCATCCTCTACTATGCGTATTACGGGCGAGTCGTCGTTGAGCAGCCGCGCCGAATCGATATTCTCGCGCCACAGCCGCGTATGCGTACTCTTGCCCGTACCCGATTCTCCGAGAAACAAAACCGCTTGGCCGCGATAAACTATCGCCGAGGAGTGTATGGCTATCGCACGCCTGCCTGCCATAGTAAGGGCGGCCATAGTCCATAGCCCGAACCTCAGCAGCGGCAGGTCTGCCCGGCAGCCGGCGAGCGGGTTGCCGACGACATACCCGCGGCCGTACTCCTTGTGCAGCATCACGGGGCGGTCGGGCTGTGCGCGCCGCACGATCTGCAAGAGATGCCCCGTATCGCAACGCGCGAAGCGGCATTCGGCATCGGCTTCGCTAAGGTCGTACATGCCGAGCGTCTCCGCCCGGCCGAAGATGCTGCTGTCGCACTCGACGTCGAGCCTCATGGTGCAGTCGGCCTCGGTTCCGGATGTCGTGGCGAACGGCGCGAACCCGTCCAGCCCGAGTGTTGCGAGGTCGCTCGTATGTCCCTCGATGCGGAATCGCAGACCCGCTATCGTGTAGTCGTTCATATCGATCTGTCGTTTGGTGTAAGCGTTATTACTCTCCGGCAGCGTTCGAGTGTGCTGCGGCGATGAGATATAATGATGATCGTCAAGCCGTCGTTGTCGCGTGCCAGACGCTCGATAGCGTCGTTTATGTTGTTTTCGCTCCGCTCGTCGAGCGACGATGTGGCCTCGTCGAACATCAGTACGTCGCAGCTGCGGTAGAGCGCACGCGCTATGCCTATTCGCTGGCGTTGTCCGCCCGATATGCGGCTGCCCGCTTCGCCTATGCGTGTGTCCGCGCCGTCGGGCAGCGAGTCGACGAACTCCCGCAGGTCGGCTGCGTCGAGCGCTCTGTCGAGCCGGCTGCGGTCGATCTTGTCGGGCTCGTCGGCAAGGGCTATGTTCTGCGCGAGCGTGGTGTCGAGGATGAATACGTTCTGTGATACGTAACCAACCGTATTCTGCCATGCGCGCCGGTTGTCGGGCGCGAGCGGCACGCCGTCGATAAGTATCTCGCCGCGGCCGGGCGTATACAGCCCCAGCAGCAGGTTGAACAGCGTGGTCTTGCCGGCACCCGAGGCGCCCGATATGCCGACCCTCTCGCCGCGCCGTATAGTTAGCGACATGTCGTGCAGCGTGTCGGCGGCCGCGCCGTCGAAACGGAACGATACGCCGCGCACCTCGATCTTCTGCCGCAGTCCGAGCCGCTCGGTACATGTCCTCGTCTCGGCAGGCTCGTCGTCCATGCCCGCTTCGCGCAGTATGTCGAGCGTATAGCGGTTGTAGCGGATCGAGGTCCAGCTGTTGAGGATGTTGCGTATCGAGGGCATCAGGCGAAGTGCCGCCACGGCGAGTATGCCGAAAAGCAGCCTCAGCCGGTCGCTGTCCATGCCTATGTCGGCGACGATCATGGCCGACATGCCGAAGACGATGCCCAATTCGGTAAACGCCTGCGGAAGCATCGACAGGGTGGTATTCCTTACGCGCATCTCGCTTATCATCTTCGTCTCGTTCTCGAAGCGGCGCATCGTCTGCGGGAATGCGTTGCCCACCTCCATGTCGGCATAACCTCTGAGAGCTTCGGCGACGATGCGCGCCTTGCGTCGCTGTGCATCGTTCTCCTCGACGCCGTAATGTTCCAGACGATTGCGTACCGCACTCAGGTAGAGCCATGCCGACGGCAGGAATACCGCTGCGACCAACAGTGCGGCTGCGGGCGAGTAGAGTGCGACGGCGGCGAACATGAGCACGACAAGCATAAGCTCGCAGACGATCGTCGAGAGCGGTTTGAGTATGCCCGTGACGGCTGCCAGACAGACGAAGTTGATGTTTCTGGCGAGTACGGCCGAATTGGACGACTTGACGAATTGCAGCCCTCGGTCGTGATACCTGATGAAAAGGCTTCTCGACAGCCGGCGGTACAGATCGTATATATATCGGCTCTCTATGCGGCAGAGCAGGATGTTGGCCAGAGACTTTATCGCGACCACGGCTATTACGGCCGCGCATACGGCGATTGTAAACGACGCATAGGAGTCGAATCCCGAGAGCGTATATGCCCGGCCGAGGGGCGTTTCGGGCGACAGATGGCTGCCGCCGTCGAGAATCAGCACGAGCACCGGCACGATCACGGCCAACCCTACGAAGTTGAGCAGCGCCCGCGCGAATATCGTGGCGACGACAACCGCGCCGCGTCGTCTCATGCAACGCGGAATTATCTCTATGGCTTCTCTCAACATAGGGCAAAGATACGAATAAGCCGAGAGAAAAAAGCAAGCTCGCTTGCATTTTTTCCGAGGCGAAGTATCTTCGACGAAGTCAAAGTACGAATTAGAGAGGGCAATGCCAAATTTATTTGAACATTGCCGAGCGGGAGTATCTTCGGCGATAGCCAATGTCCGAATTAGCCGGAGCGCAGAAGCAAGCATCGGCTCGATTATGCCGGTTTGCGAGTATCTTCGGCTAAGCCAAAGATAGGAAGTTTTATGCGTCTTTCCCTCGCACCTCTGTTATTTCGTTTTCGGCGATGTACCATATATAGCCCTCGACGCGGTCGAAACGATTCATCGCTTCGAGCAGCGACACGTACTCGGCCACCTGGGCCGTGTGCTGCTTGCGGCGTTTCGAGCCGAACTTGTAGTCGACGACCACGGCTCTGCGGCCGTCGATCATCACTCTGTCGGGACGGCGCAGGTGCGACTTGCCCGGTATTACGATGTCGCTCTCGTTGCGCACCGTCTCCCAGTCGTGTTCGAACCACTCGCGCGAGAGCGGATTGTCGAGCGCCGCGGAGATCTTCTCTTGCAGCTCGATGCTTTGGGCGGCTGTTAAGGTGCCGTCGAGGCGCATGTGTTCGATTGCCGAGACGATGTCGTCGCTTCCTGCGGCGTTTTCGAATATGCGGTGCATCAGTATTCCGTAGTTGCGCGGTGCGAGCTCGGCCTGCTCAGCCTGCTCGAAGTAGCGCTCGTTGCGGCGGCTGATCGACGGACGCGGCAGCGAAGTGGGGTATTCGGTCAGAAGCGTCTCCTCCGTCTCGTCCTTTGCGGTGGCGGCGGGCGCCTGCGAGCGCTGACCGGCTGTAAATACCATGCCGTCGGCGCTCGCCGTCATCCCCTCGACCTCGGGCAGTGCCGCGACCACGAGCGGCACGACGGCCGTTATGCTCTCCGACGAGGCGGTGCGCCTGTCTGTCTTCTCGGGCAGGAATATATACAACTCGTCGGCTGCGCGCGTAAGAGCGACGTACAGCAGATTAACGGCGTCGACATGGCTGTATACGAGCTCCGTGTAGTATTCGTTCGAGAATGCCGAGCGCTGCATCGCCTTGCCGTATGCTACGGGAAAGGCTCCTATCTCGTCGGCCGGACTGTTGCTGCCAGACTCCGCCCACACTATCGGGTTCTTGCTGGTTTCGGGTATCGTTTTCCAGTTGCAGTAGGGTATTATTACCACCGGCTTCTCCAAGCCTTTGGCCTTGTGGATCGTTGTGATCTCTATGGTGTTGTCGCTCTTTTCGACGCGCAGGCGCTCGTCCGATCCCCTCTCGTCCCACCATTTGAGATACAGCTGTATGTCGGCTATGCGGTTTGTGCAGAACGATATGATCTGCTCGTGCATGGCTTGCAGATAGGCTATCTGATCCCTCTGCTCATGCAGCGAGAATCGCATTACGATGCTCTCGAACGCCTCTTCGGGCGAGAGTTGCGACGCTCCTGCGAGGAAATCCAGCTCCTCCGCCGGCAGCTCCTGTGCCGTGTCGCGTCCGAGATAGCGGTTGTATATGGCGCGCTCGATCGACAGCCGGCGGTCTATCGACAACCGCAGTACGGCGACGACGAACGATACGGCACGCGAGCGGCTTATGGTCAGCGCATCCTGCGTCATGACGTTGAAGCCCGCCCCGTCCTTGTCGCCGAACCGCGCATGCTTGTATTCGAATAGCTGCCGTGCAGCCCTTATGCCGTCCTTGGCGTCGCGCACCAGCACGAGTATGTCGCTGTAACGGTAGCCTCGCGCTATCGCATCCTCGATGACGGCCGTCATGGGCGAGTCGCTATCCCGGTCGAATATCTCGACACGCACGAAGCCCGGGCGCGGATCGTTCTTGCGGGGCGTCTGTTCGTGTCCCTCGTATGCCGTTCGGAGCGTGTCGCGCAGGGCGGCGAAGGTCTCCCCGTTTATCGCTTCGTCGGCGTGAGCCTTGTCGAGCAGGGCGTTGAGGTGGCGGTTGTCGAGATCGACGATGCGCCTTATGATGCGGTTGTTGAACTCGACCACCGCAGCGAGGCTGCGGTAGTTGGACGTGAGGGGTACGATCTGCGTGTTGTCGCGTCCGAGCGACTCGGCCGCGCGGCTCTGCAACAACCGCCAGTCGCCGCCCCTCCAACGGTAGATAGACTGCTTGATGTCGCCTACGAGCAGCACCGATATGTCGGCGCTCTGCGCCATGGCGTTTTGCAGCAGCGGCAGAAAGTTCTCCCACTCCTTGACCGACGTGTCCTGAAACTCGTCGATCATGAATCTCTCGTAGCGGTTGCCGATCTTCTCGTATATGAACGGCGTGTTGTCGCCGTTGATGAAGCGCGACAGCACGTATTTGGTCTCGTTGAGCACCATGATGTTCTCCGCGCGGCACAGTTCGGTTACCTTGCGGTAGAGATCCGACAGCAGCGCGAAGCTGCGGTAGTTCTCGCGGATGAGCTCTGTCGAATTCCAATGCGATATGTTGTCGTCGTAGAGGCGGCATATCTCTTCGAGCCGCTCGCGCAACTCGGGGGCGAGCGCCTTGGCCGCCGCGGGCGACTCCTTGCCGCACCATGCGTCGATATCCGCCGCAGCCTTGCGCATGGTGGCCGTCGGCTCTACGATGCGGCCGTCGGCGTAGCGCAGAGCCGAGTAGACGAAACTGCGCCCCTTGCCCTTGAAATCCGAGGGGTCGACGCCTGCCGAGGCTATCCTCTCGCGCATGTCGGCGGCGCATTCGGCAAGCTGCCGTTTGGTCTGTTGGCTGCGGGCGAGCATCGCGCTCACGGTGCGTTGCAGCTCCTCTTTGGTCTGCCGCAGCTGTATCATATCCTTGCTGCGCTCGCGGAATATCTCGGCGCCGAGCGAAAGAATGTCTTCGCGCACGTTCCAGCGGCTGCCCTCGTCGAAGCGCTCCTCGACGTAGTTCATCAGCCAGCGTTCGAGCTGCTTGTCTTCGAGTATCTCCTCTATCAGGGCATCGGCGCTGCGAGCCAGTATGGAGTCGGTTTCCAGCTCGATGTTGTAGTCGAGGTCTATGCCCAGCTCCTTGATGAATGCGCGCACTATGCGCTGGAAGAAGCGGTCGATAGTCAGCACCGTGAAGCGCGAGTAGTCGTGCAGTATGCGTGTCTGAGCCTCCGAGGCGCGCTTGCGCACGCTCCGCTCGTCCATACCGAGCTCGCGGCACAGATCGGCGAGATAGCCGCTCGGGCTGCCGTCGGAGAGGGCATGCAGTTCGCGCAGTATGCGCGACTTCATCTCTTCGGTGGCCTTGTTGGTAAACGTCACGGCCAGAATCGCGCGATAGAGTTCGGGACGCTCCACGACGTCGCGTATATATTTGTATGCCAGCTGGTATGTCTTTCCCGAGCCGGCGCTCGCATTGAGTATCTTGGCTCGTATCATCGTTTGCAAATGTTCTTGAAGTCGCAATAGCGGCATGTGTCGGCATCATCGCACTGCACGAAAGGCTCCTCCGTATCGAACAGCGCGTCGAGAGTGCGTCGCAGAGCCTGCTCGAAGCTGTCGGCATACTGCGAGTAACGCTCGACGACGCATCCGCCGGCATGGTCGGTCAGCAGCGGCGAGTAATCCTCGCGGTGCATGCGGCCTGCATAGAACAGCGTCGGCACGGCCTCGCGCGAGCGGGTGCGCGAGAGGATCATCGAGTAGAGCAGCGTCTGGAATATGTTGGATATGCGCTCTGCTGCCTTGCCTTCGAAGAGCTTCTCGATACCGTTGAATTCGAGGTGCGGCGAGTTGCCGCTCTTGTAATCTATGATGCGCAGTGCGCCGCCGTCGAGAGAGTCGATGCGGTCGGCGCGTCCGGCCAGTCGCACGGTGCGCCCCTCTGCGAAGCCGAAGTCCAGCGCGACATCCTCTTCGAGCCCGATGACCGTAAATCCCGGGTGGGCGGCGTCGTAGCGCATTATGCCCTGACGTATGTACTTGCAGACTATATCCTTTACCAGCAGCGTATTGCCGGTATAGTCCTCTTTCGATGGTTTTTCGGTTTGCAGATATATGCGGCCTATGGCCTGGTCGACGGCACTCTCGACGGCCGCACCCTCGCGCAGCGCCTCGATCCTCTCGGCCGGGTGTTCGATGCCCGCAAGCGGGGTATACAGCTGCTGCATGGCCTCGTGCAGGATGTTGCCGAATGTAAGCGCATCGATCTGCTCCGACACTTCGTCGGTGGTTTTGAGCCGTGCTATCGAGGCGAAGTAGAATTTGAGCGGGCACTGCACGTATCGGAACAGCGCCGTCGGCGAGAGGGCGTATCCGCTCGCAGGATCGAGGTAGCGTGCGAGCGTCTCGGCCGTGCGTCCGCTCTTGGGCACGATGATAGGCTGCGGCTGCTCTATGTCGACGTCGACGCCGACCGAGCGGCGTGAGATCTCGAACGGCGATTCGTATTCGAGCTGGTATATGTAGCGGCTCTTTTCGCCGGTGCTCTTTTCGTCGGCTCGCGAGCAGTACATCATGTATATCCGTTTGGCACGCTGCACCAGCCGGTAGAAGTAGTAGGCGTATACGCCCTCGTGGTGCTCGGGTGTGGGCAGGCCGTATGCCGCGCGCAGGTTGTAGGGTATGAACGACGGCTGCGAGGTACGGTCGCCCGGGAACGTCGCGTCGGTCATCGACATTATTATTACGTTGTCGAAGTCGATGTTTCGCGTCTCCAATATGCCCATTACCTGTATGCCTTCGAGCGGTTCGCCCTCGTAGGGGATGCGTATGTTTTGCAGATGACGCCGCAGCAGCGACACGTAGGTCTCGGCCGACAGGTCGACGTCGCACTCGTCGAGAGTATTTTCAAGCTTGGTCATCTCCTCGTGCGCCAGAGCCATATACTCTACGGCCTGAGGATCTTTCGGCGCTATGAGCTCCACGATGCGCTCGATGACCGAGAGAAGATAGGCCGACAGCGACCGCCTCTCGTCGGCGGGGGCGAATATGGCACTGAGCAGCGTATCGCCCTCGAACATCGATGCCTTGACCGAAATCATCCTGTTGGATGTGATCCGGTCGCTCAGCTCCGAGGCCTTGCTGCCGCAGCACTCCGCAATGTAGGGGTGCGCCAGCAGCCCCGTGACGTCGACATGGTAGAATTGCGCCTCTGCATCCTTTTTTCGCCGGCAGTGCGCCTGCAACTGGGTCAGACGTTCGATAAAGGTATATACGAGCGTCTGGCGCAGCGGGTAACCCATAGTGACGTTGATCCCCTCCAACCCTTCGGGCAGCGAGTAGAGCAGCGGCAAGAGCAGATTCTCGTCGGTCAGCACTATGGCCGTGCGCTTGTCGAGCTGCTCGGGCGGCAGCGAGCGCAGTATGTCCGCGACATATTTGCATTGTATGGCATTCGAGGCGCAGGCTATCGACTCGAAGCGCTTGTCGCCACGCAGCAGCGAGTCGTGCGATATATCTGCCGTGGGCGGAAAGAGCGACAGATTCTCGCGGATGAACATACCGGCTTCGTGCTCCTTGCGGTCGGTATACCACGAGTCGTAGTCCCACAGAAACTCCGTGCCGGGGCTGTTCGCGGCTATATGCTTGAATATGCGCTTCTCGCTCTGCGACAATGCGTTGTAACCTGCCACGACATAACGTCGCGAGGGATCGGCGCAGGCTTCGCCCGCGGCGATCCTCTCTGCCGCCGTGCGGTAGGCCATGCCCTGATAGGCCATGCCCAGCGAGGCGATCCTCTCGCGGAAACGGCGGTATATGTCGGGCAGTGTGCGCCAGATGTTCAGAAACTTGCGTTTCTCTTCGGTCAGCGACGTCTCGTCGCCGAAGCTGCCCCAGAATGCGATTATGCGCTGCTGCTCGGGCGTAAGATACGATACGTCGGCTTCGAGCTCCTTTATCTGTTCGATGTTGCGTAGCAGCATGCCGGCATCGATCATGTATTTGTCGATCATGTCGAAGTCGGCAAGCAGCATCTCGCCCCAGAAGTAGAACTTGTCGAAAGTCTCGTGCGGGTGGTACTCTGCGTATACCTTATATAACTCGGTTATCAGCCTTACCTTGTCGGCCGTGTGCAGCCCCGTAATCTCCGCGACAAGCTCGTCGGTGGTCATCCAGTGCGGCTGCCATACCGGCTCGGTCGCCACGGCGGCCAGTGCGTCGTTGAAAAACAGTCTGGCACGCCGCGACGGAAACAATATGTACAGCTCGGATATCTCCGCGCCGTACTTGCGCCACAGATATCCGGCCGCCTCGTTCTGAAATCCGTTGTTCATTGCAGTCGGGTGTTACTCTTTGGAGACGATCTCTCCGCCGAATATATCGCGCGTTATGCGGACGATCGACGGCTTGCCCGAGTAGACGATGCCGGCGCCGTATTCGACGCTCGCCTCCACTCTCTCGGCGGCATCTACCTCGACCCGTGCCTTGTGTGCGGCCTCGACCCTGACTGCCGTGGCCGCGAGCGACGACAGGTCTGCTTCGGAGGCCGAGACGCAGGCCGTCAGGTAACGTGCTTTGCCCGATAACTGCACGACGCAGCCGCCGGACACGTCTATCTTCAAGTCGGTCGCATCGACCGTTGCGCGCAGATGCGTTCCGTTGCCCGCCTCGATGTCGAGACAGTGCCCCGACAGGGTGTCGGCCAGAAGCACGTCGGCGCGTTCGATCTCTATTCTGTCGAGCGCATGGTGGTATATGTCGACGGTCGCTATGCCTGCGTTTCGTCGGCCGCTGCGCCCCTTGACCGTGAGCGTGCCCTTGCCGTCGACCTCGATCGTCGGCCGGACGGCCGTTTCGGGGCAGCTGAGGGTGGCGTACGGCGCCTGGTCGTCGGCTATGCGGTGCAGCGTCGCCCTGACGGGAGCATCTATGTCGACGGACGTAAATGCGGTCGTCCATATCTTTTCGCTCGTGCGGGCATCTCCTCCCGCTACGGATGTCTGTTGTGCGGATATCGCCGTTGTCAGCAGCAGGCCGACGAGGCCGGATAGGGTACGTTTCATATTGTGCAATGTTTCGGTCGACCAAGATAGCAAAAAAAAACGAGACCGAAAAATCGTCGGTCCCGCCGCATCTCGTCGCCATGTGCCGCCGGCTGCTGTTACAGCTCGATCTTGAAGTATGCCGCGCCGCTCGCCTCGGCCGCCCGCAGGCCTATGGCTGAGTCCTCGAATATGATTGTCTCTTCGGGCGATACGCCCTCGGCACGCATGGCCGCGAGGAAACATTCGGGCGAAGGCTTCGGCTCTGCGACATCGTCGCCCGATATGATGCCGTCGATGCCCTCGTTTATGCCCAGATGACGCATGACGTTGGTTATGTTGTCGATATGTCCGGTCGATACTATCCACACCCTGACGCCCGTGCGACGCATCGACATGCACCACTGCCATAGCGGACGGTTGATCTCGACGGTCGAAAAGTAGCGCGGATAGAGCTCTATCTTGCGCCTGCGAAGCCTCTCGGCGCGTATCGGGTCGTCGATGCCCATTCTCAGCATGAATTCGGGACAGCGCATGCCGTAATATTTTTCGAGATACTCACGCTCGTCGAGCATGATGCCCTCCTCGCGCAGCGTCTCGACATAGGCCTTGGCATTGGCGCGCCGGGTGTCGGCCAGCGTGCCGTCGAAGTCGAGCAGTATGAGTCTTATACGTGTCATCAGTCGAACGATTGCATGCTCGAAAGAGCTATTCTTATCATGCGTGCATACTCCTCGGGCGTGAGCTCCATGAAGAAGTAGTGTATCGGATCGACGCGCGTGTCGTTGAATATGACCTCGTAATGCAGGTGCGGCGCCAGCGAGAGACCCGTGTTGCCCGATATGGCGATTATGTCGCCTCGTCTTACCTGCTGGCCCTGCTTGACGCGTATATCCAGCAGATGACTGTACGAGGTCTTGTATCCGTTGCCGTGGTCGAGCGTTATGGCCTTGCCGTGTGTCGAGTTCTTCTCCGAGAGCGTCTCGACTCTGCCGTCGGCCGTAGCGAATACGGGCGTGCCCTCGGGCACGAGATAGTCTACGCCGTGGTGTTCGCGCATGGTGCGGTGGAATGGGTCGATCAGAGGCTTCTTGCCCGCAGCCAGCAGCGTAAGGTATCGGTTGTTGACCGGCTGTATCGACGGAATCAGGTCGCAGCCTGCGCCGAGCGCTGCCGTCGAGCGCTCCACATCCTCGTGGGCGCGTTCGAGACGCCGCAGCGTCGCTTCGCCCTGCGACAGCCGCGATGAGAGCTCCTCGGCCAGAGTGCAGTTGTCTGAGGCGAGCAGACGCTCGTGCAGCTCGATGCGTCTCTGCTGGTCGTCGGCATTCAGGTCGTAGGGGTTGGACTCGAACAGCTTGCGGAAGACGTTGCGGTCGCGCTCGGCGATGTTGTCGAGTATCGACGAGAGCGAATCGTAGCGCTCGACAAGCGTCTTGTATTCGGCTTCGAGTCTGTCGGTGGAGTGGCGCAGCTCATGCTCGCTGGGCGTGTCCGACACCAGCGATATGAATGCGTAGTAGAGTATGGCCAGCGATATCCATACCAGTGCTCCTATGGCCATGCGTATCGCGCGCTGTCGGGCTCTGCCGCCGCGTATGTCGTCCTGTTGTGCCATATCAGTACGATTCTACTGTTTTTTCGTTGAGCTGCTGCATCAGATCGATATAGGCCTCCGATGTTATGTCCTTGTTGAAGTAGTTGATCGGGTTGACCGTATTGTCCATGTACATCACTTCGTAGTGCAGGTGGGGTCCCGTAACAATACCCGTGGCGCCTACCTCGCCTATGACCTGCCCGCGCGTAACGCTGTCGCCGCGCTCGACATACTGTTTCGACAGATGGGCGTAGCGGCTGCGGTAGCCGAAACCGTGGTTGAGCGTTATGACCTTGCCGTATCCCGAGGCGGTGCCCGACTCGGTTACCACGGCGTTGCCCGTAGCGTATACCGGCGTTCCGACGGGGGCGGCCAGATCGATGCCCTCGTGGAATATCCATGCGCCGCGCTTGGGGTGCATGCGCCAGCCGTAGGGATCGCTCACGTATTTGAGCTTGGTGCGGTCGATAGGCCACAGCGCAGGTATGACCGTCGAGAAGAGCTCCTTGTTCTCGGCCAGCTCCTGCGTGTCGTCCAGCGAAACCGATGCCAGATACATGCGCCGCGCCAGATGATCCATTCTCCGCCACGAGTCGATCATCACCTCCGAGTACATGTCGCCTTCCAGCGGGGCGTATTTCTCTTCGGGGTAGTCGTTCCAAACACCCGCGATGTCGAGCGTGTCGATACCCAGCAGCGGGCGGTAGACGCGGTTGTCGCGATGCTTCATGTCGTCGAGCGTGCGCTCGGCGGCCAGTATCTTGTCGTTGAGAATGCGGTACTGACGCTCGATGTCGGCGTTGCGGCGGCGCAGGCGCGCCATCTTCGGCGTGTCGAAATATATCGAATAAATGCCGCTCAGCAGCAGTATGATGATGAACCCGATAAGGAACTTGCGCAGCAGACGATACACTCTCAACCGCTCTATGCGCCATAAGGCGCCGCCGGGAGATATGTATTTGCCGAGTCGAAATTTCATCCGGTTGAAAATATTAAAAATCGCATATCGATGCTACAAAATTAATGTAAAATGTGTAATTTTGCAACCGCAATCAAACATAGGTAACAATTATATTCCTAAGATATGGACTCTAATCAAATCAGACGGGCTTTCCTCGAATTTTTCAAAAGCAAGGAACATGTCATCGTGCCGTCGGCGCCTATGGTCGTCAAGAACGACCCGACGCTGATGTTTACCAATGCCGGCATGAATCAGTTCAAGGATATATTTCTGGGCAATGCCCCGCGCAAATATCCCCGTGTGGCCGATACGCAGAAGTGTCTGCGCGTTTCGGGCAAGCACAACGACCTCGAAGAGGTCGGACACGATACGTATCATCATACGATGTTCGAGATGCTCGGCAACTGGTCTTACGGCGATTACTTCAAAAAGGAGGCCATAGAGTGGGCTTGGGAGCTGCTGACGGAGGTTTATCATCTGCCCAAGGAGCGCATGTACGCCACCGTGTTCGAGGGCAGCGATGCCGACGGCGTGCCGTTCGATCAGGAGGCCTACGACTACTGGCGCCGATATCTGCCGGAGGATCATATCATTCGCGGTAACAAGCACGACAATTTCTGGGAAATGGGCGAGACGGGTCCCTGCGGCCCGTGCAGCGAGATACATTTCGACCTGCGCGACGAGGCCGACATCGCTGCCGTCCCCGGCCGCGACATGGTCAACACGGGACACTGTCTGGTCATAGAGATCTGGAATCTGGTATTCATGCAGTTCAACCGCAAGGCCAACGGCTCGCTCGAACCGCTGCCCGCGAAGAACGTCGATACGGGCATGGGCTTCGAGCGTCTCTGCATGATACTGCAAGGCAAGAAGTCGAACTACGACACCGACGTCTTCCAGCCGACGATACGCCGCATAGCGGCCATGGCCGGCAAGGAGTACGGCTGCGACGAGAAGTGCGACATAGCCATGCGCGTCATCGCCGACCACCTGCGTGCGATAGCCTTCTCGATTGCCGACGGTCAGCTGCCGGCGAATGCCAAGGCCGGTTACGTCATACGGCGTATCCTGCGGCGTGCGGTGCGTTACGGCTATACGTATCTGGGCTTTACCGATCCGTTCATCTGCAAGCTGGTCGACGGTCTGGTGCAGCAGATGGGCGCTCAGTTCCCCGAGCTGACGGCGCAGCAGACGCTTATCGAGCGCGTGATCGAGGAGGAGGAGGCTTCGTTCCTGCGTACTCTCTCGACCGGCATATCGCTGCTCGACGGCGTGATAGCCAAGGCCGAAGGCGGCAAGATATCGGGCAAGGATGCTTTCGTGTTATACGATACGTTCGGATTCCCGATCGACCTGACGGAGCTTATCGCCCGCGAGCAGGGCGTCGATGTGGATATCGAGGCTTTCGAGCAGGAGTTGCAGCGCCAGAAGGAGCGTTCGCGCAACGCCGCTTCGCAGGATATCGACGACTGGCAGGAGCTGCTGCCGATCGACAGCAGCGAGTTCATCGGCTACGATGCGCTCAGCTCGGAGGTACGCATAGCGCGCTACCGCCGTGTCAAGAGCAAGGGCAAGACGACATACCAGCTGGTCTTCGACCGCACGCCGTTCTACGGCAATTCGGGCGGTCAGATCGGCGATACCGGATTTATCGATAACGGCAGCGAGCGCATCGCCGTAGTGGCTACCGAAAAGGAGAACGGTCTTATAATACATATCACGGAGCGTCTGCCGGAGGATCTCGCGGCCGTGTTCCGTGCCCAGGTCGATCCTGCGCGCCGTCAGTCGGCCGCCAACAACCATACGGCCACTCATCTGCTGGATTATGCCCTCAAACAGGTTCTGGGCGAGCATGTCGAGCAGAAGGGTTCGATGGTTACGCCCGACTATCTGCGCTTCGACTTCTCGCATTTCCAGAAGGTAACGCCCGAGCAGCTTCGCGAGGTCGAAAAGAAGGTCAATGCAATGATCCGCTCCAATCATCCTCTTGTCGAGCGGCGCGACGCGACGATCGAACAGGCGCGAGAGGCGGGTGCGATCATGCTCTTCGGCGAGAAATACGGCGACCGTGTGCGTATGGTGACGTTCGGTCCGTCGACCGAGCTTTGCGGCGGTACGCATACCTCGGCAACGGGTACGATAGGTCTGTTCAAGATCGTCTCGGAGAGTGCCATATCGGCCGGCGTGCGACGTATCGAGGCCGTAACGGGCGAGGGTGCCGAGCGCATTCTGTATACGGTTCAGGATACGATGCAGTCGATCGAGCAGATGCTGCACAGCCCCCGCTTGGTGCAGACTATCGAGAAGATTTTGGAGGGCAACGACGCTCTGAGCCGCGAGCTGGACGAGATGCGCCGCGAGAAGATCGTCGAGCTTGCCGACAAGATCGTCGCCGAGGCATCGTGCACGCACGACGTGCTGCTCATAGCGCGCCGCAGCGAGTACAAAACCGACTTCCTGAAAGATCTGGCATACGCCCTGCGTCAGCGCAGCGACAGGCTGGTGCTGGTCATGGGCAACGTGGTCGACGGCAAGGCTACGCTCAGCGTCATGCTCAGCGATGCTATCGTCGAGCGCGGCGTCGATGCCGGAGCGGTCGTCCGCGAGGCTGCTAAGCTGATCGGCGGCGGCGGCGGCGGACAGAAGTTCTACGCTACGGCCGGCGGTAAGAACCCCGACGGCGTGCAGGCGGCCATCGATCGTGCCGTGGAGATGATTATGGAGAAACTGAATTAAGAATAACGCTATGAATCACAAAGTATTATTGATGATATTGGACGGTTGGGGCAACGGCGATCACAGCCGCTCCGACGCAATCTATACGACGCATCCGGCCTACATCGAGAAGATGACTTCGTCGTGGCCGCATGCACGACTGCTGACCGACGGCGAGAACGTCGGACTGCCCGAGGGGCAGATGGGCAACTCCGAGGTAGGACATCTTAACATAGGTGCCGGCCGTGTCGTCTATCAGGATCTGGTAAAGATCAATCGTGCCTGCCGCGACAACTCGATACTCGAAAACCGCGAGATCGTCGGTGCGTTCGAGTATGCCAAGGCCAAAGGCGCGAAAGTGCACTTCATGGGACTGGTGTCGGACGGCGGCGTACACTCGTCGCTCGATCATCTGTTCAAGCTGTGCGACATATCGGCGCACTACGGTATCGACAACACCTTTGTGCACTGCTTTATGGACGGTCGCGATACCGATCCGCGCAGCGGCAAGGGTTTCATCGAGTCGTTGGAGCGCCACATGGCCTCGTCGACCGGCCGTATCGCCTCTATCGTAGGACGTTACTATGCCATGGACCGCGACAAGCGCTGGGAGCGCGTCAAGATCGCCTACGACCTTTTGGTCGAGGGCAAGGGCGAGGCTGCGACCGACATGGTCGAGGCTATGCAGCGCTCTTACGATGCCGGCGTAACCGACGAGTTCGTCAAGCCGATCGTGCATGTCGATGCCGAGGGCAAGCCCGTGGCTACGATCGGGGAGGGCGATGTTGTGATATTCTTCAACTACCGTAACGACCGTGCCAAGGAGCTTACGATCGTGCTCACGCAGCAGGATATGCCCGAGGAGGGTATGCGCACCTTGCCGCTTTACTACTGCTGCATGACCCCCTACGACGCCAAGTTCACGGGGCTGCATATACTCTTCGACAAGGATAATGTGCCCAATACGATCGGCGAGTACGTTTCGTCGCTGGGCCTTAGCCAGCTGCGCATCGCCGAGACCGAGAAGTATGCCCATGTGACGTTCTTCCTCAACGGAGGCCGCGAGGATAAGTTCGAGGGCGAGGACCGCATTCTGGTGGCATCGCCCAAGGTGGCCACCTATGACCTGCAACCCGAGATGTCGGCATACGAGGTCAAGGACAAGCTGGTCGAGGCGCTCGGCAGCCGGAAGTACGACTTCATCTGTCTGAACTTCGCCAACGGCGATATGGTAGGCCATACGGGTGTTTACGAAGCCATACAAAAGGCCGTCAGGGCCGTCGACGAGTGCGTCGGCGAGGTGGTCGAGGCGGCGCGCGCCAACGGCTACGATGTCGTGCAGATAGCCGACCACGGCAATGCCGACAATGCCGTCAACGAAGACGGTACGCCCAATACGGCGCACTCGCTCAATCCCGTGCCGATCGTCGTGGTATCCGATAGGGTAGCCGCTGTCGAGGACGGCATACTGGCCGACGTGGCTCCGACGGTTCTCGCTTTGATGGGTGTCGAGAAGCCCGCCGAGATGTCGGGACGTTCGCTGGTCGAGTTCAAATAATTCGCGCGCCGCCTGTGCGGCACGCGTCGATCGATATGTCCGGAGCCGGCAGGCTTCGGGCATTTTCGCTTGCGCTATGCGGCGGAGTCTCCGCTCTGCGGCTGCGAATCGGGGAAAGATGCTCTGTCTGCGGGGCGTATGATCCGATTGAGGCGGTTTCCGTATATTCGTCGAAGCCGAATATACTTCGCTTCAATAAAAACGCGGACATGCTTGTTTTTCTTTTGGCTTATTCTTATCTTTGCCCAGTTGTTTTGTAACATGCTTAATTTGCAGCCGTATGAAGATAGCATTAGCCCAGCTTAATTATACCGTCGGTGATGTAAAGGCCAACACGGCCAAAATCGTGGCCGCTGTCGAACGAGCCAGAGGGGAGGGAGCCGATATGGTAGTCTTCGCGGAGTTCGCCGTGAGCGGTACTCCTGCCTACGGGCTGTTACGCAAAACTACTTTTCTTACGTTGTGCGAGGAGGCTATCGAAACTATCGCCTCGAAGAGCCGCGGCATCGCCGTCATAGTCGGCGTCCCTTATCTTACCGAGCGCGGACCGGTCAGTGCCGCCGCCTATATCTCGAAGACGGGACAGACGAGCTATATCGGCAAGCAGCATGTTACGGCACGACGCGAAATGGGCTATATCGTCGAGGCCGAAACTGGCTTCGAGAGCATCGAGATCGACGGCCGCAAGATAATGATCGTCGTGGGAGACGACCTTAGCCGCACTCACGACATCGATCCGGATGTCGAACTCGTCGTCTCGGTCAATGCCCGCCGTTACGGCAAGGGGCTGCTTTCGTACCGCTTCGAGACTATGAGCCGACTGGCTTTCGCCGAGGGTAAGAACCTTATCCTGGTCAATCAGATCGGCGGCTCGGGCGAGATCGTCTACGACGGCACCTCGGGTGTGCTGAACCGCCGCGGCGAGCTGCTGTTGATGATGAAGAGCTTCGAGGAGGATTTCCGCATATTCGATACCGAGGCCGACCATACGCCGTTGCAAGTCCCCTTTACGACTTATAACGACCGCACCCGTCTGGTCTACAAGGCCGCATGTCTGGGTCTTCGCGACTACTTCCACAAGAATAACTATACGAAAGCCTGCATAGGTCTGTCGGGCGGCATCGACTCGGCCGTGGTGGCGTGTCTGGCCGTCGGTGCGCTGGGAAGGGAGAATGTCCGCGTGCTGATGATGCCGTCGCAGTTCTCGCCCGACGAGTCGGTGGAGGACGCCAAGCGTCTGGCCGAGAATCTCGGCGTCGAGTACAGCGTGCTGCCGATAGTCGAGGCTTACGATGCCATAATAGATACGCTTAAACCCGTCATCGGCGGTACGGAGTTCGATGCCACCGAGGAGAACGTGCAGTCGCGTATCAGAACCATAATGCTGATGGCCGTTCAGAACAAGACGGGCTATCTGCTGCTCAACTCGTCAAACAAGAGCGAGAACGCTTTGGGCTGGTGTACGCTCTACGGAGATACGGCCGGTGCGTTCAGCGTGACGGGCGACCTATACAAGGGCGAGATATACGACCTTGCGCGCTACATCAATACGGCGCTGGGCGATGTCATTCCCGAGGCTATCATCGACAAGGAGCCGTCGTCTGAGCTTCGTCCCGACCAGAAGGACAGCGACCTGCTGCCGCACTACGAGGTCATCGACGCCATCCTCTACCGCATGATCGAGGAGCACCAGCACCGCGAGGAGATCGTCAACGCCGGATTCGATTCCGAGGTGGTCGAGAAGATCCACTCGATGATAATGCGCAACGAGAAGAAGCGCTACCAGTTCCCGCCCGTGCTGCGTCTGTCGACATGCGCCTTCGGCCATGAGTGGCTCATGCCGCTGGTAAACCGCTACGGCGACTGACGAGCCGCACCAACTTCGAAAACAATAACACCGACCTTAAAACTAACTTTGAAATGGCCTCCCCGATTCGACATACGGGTACAGTGCAACGCGTCGCCCGCGGCGTCGTGTATGTTCTGATCGAGCAGCAGAGCGCATGCGCGGCATGTCATGCCCGCCGCATCTGCGGTGTCGACAGCGGCGAGAAGATCATCGAGGTCAGGACTGCTGCGGCCGACCGCTTCGCCGTAGGCGACAGCGTGGAGGTGGCGCTGGTCAGGCGCTCTATGGGCGTAGCGTCGCTCGTTCTGGGATATGTCGTGCCGCTGGTCGTGCTGCTTGTCGCGCTGCTCGTGTCGAAGATAGCGGGTGCTGCCGACGGCGTTGCGGCCTGCATAACGCTTGCGGCCGTGGCCGTATACTACGCGTGTCTGTATCTGTTACGTGCGCGCATGGATAGGAAAATACAATTCACAATTATAAAACAGGAATGAAAGTTTTGATATTAACAGTCCTGACACTTTGCGTGTTGGGTGGCCTTCTGGCGATTGTCTTGTATTTCGTCGCACGGAAATTCAAGGTAGAGGAGGATCCTCGTATCGACGATGTGGAGAAGATGCTTCCGGGCGCCAACTGCGGCGGTTGCGGCTTCGCCGGTTGCCGTGCCATGGCCGAGGCTCTGGTCAAGCAGGACGACATTTCGTCGCTCTACTGTCCTGTCGGCGGTGCCGACGTAATGAAGGGTGCCGCGTCGTATCTGGGCAAGGCCGCACCCGAAAAGGGTCCCGAGGTGGCTACGGTACGCTGCGGCGGCGTATGTTCGAAGCGTCCCAAGACCAACTCGTTCGACGGTGCGAAGAGTTGCGCCGTGGCTTCGTCGCTCTATGTGGGCGAGTCGGCCTGCGCTTTCGGCTGTCTGGGTTACGGCGACTGCGTGGAGGTGTGCCAGTTCGGTGCCATTAAGGTAAACCCCGAGACCGGTATCGCCGAGGTAGACCCCGACAAGTGTACTGCCTGCGGTGCTTGCGTCAAGGCGTGCCCCAAGGGTCTTATCGAGCTTCGCAAGAAGTGGCCAAAGGATCGTGCCGTTTATGTCGCATGTCGCTCCAAGGATAAGGGCGCAGTGGTCATGAAGGCCTGCAAGGCCGGATGTATCGGCTGCGGCAAGTGCGAGAAGGTGTGCCCCTTCGGTGCCATTACCGTAGAGAACAACCTCGCATTCATCGACTCGCAGAAGTGCAAGCTCTGCCGCAAGTGCGTCAACGAGTGCCCGACCGGTGCCATAAAGCTCGTCGGCATGGAGCCGCTGCCCAAGGAGCCCAAGACCCCCGCAGCGAAGCCCGCCGAGAAGAGTGACGCTAAAACCGAAACCAAAGAATAAACAAAACGACCAGAGATATGAAAACATTTCCGATAGGCGGTATCCATCCGTCGGATAACAAGCAGTGGAGCAAGGCCAAGGCCATAGAGGTGCTCGATCTGCCCGATCAGGTTACCATTCCTCTTGCACAACATATCGGTGCGCCGGCTACGGCCAAGGTGGCCAAGGGCGACAAGGTGCTTACCGGTCAGCTCATAGGCGAGGCGTCGAGCTTCATGTCGGCCAATATCCACTCTCCGATATCGGGCACGGTCGCATCGGTCGACATGCTGCCCAACGGTCAGGGTCTGCGCCAGCAAATGATAACGATCAAGCGCGAAGGCGACGAGTGGGTCGATACGATCGACCGCTCGGAGGAGTTGAAGCGCGAGTGCGGACTCTCTTCGAAGGAGATCATCGCCAGGATCAAGGATGCCGGCGTAGTGGGTATGGGCGGTGCCACGTTCCCTACGCATGTCAAGCTGTCGATCCCCGACGGCTGCAAGGCCGAGATATTGATTATCAACGGTGTGGAGTGCGAGCCTTACCTTACCTCGGACTACCGCACGATGTTGGAGCTCGGCGAGCGGATGCTCGTCGGCGTGGAGATACTGATGAAGGCCGTCGGCGTCGACCGTGCCGTCATCGGCGTCGAGAATAACAAGCCCGATGCGATCGCGCATCTGCGCGAGCTTATCGCCAAGGGCGGTTACAGAGGCATCGAGGTCATGCCGTTGCAGCTCCGCTATCCGCAGGGAGGCGAGAAGCAGCTCATCGCGGCCGTCACGGGACGTCAGGTGCCGCCTCCGCCCGCACTGCCTATCCATGTAGGCGCCGTGGTCTGCAACGCATCGACCACTGTCGCCGTATACGAGGCCGTGCAGAAGAACAAGCCGCTGATCGAGCGCGTGGTAACCGTTACCGGCAAGCAGATCGCCGAGCCGCGCAACCTGCTTACGCGTATGGGTACACCCGTCGAGAAGCTCATCGAGCGTGCAGGCGGTCTTCCCGATACCGATGTCAAGGTGCTCAACGGCGGTCCGATGATGGGACGCGCCATGGTCAACCTTTCGTCGCCCGTCACGAAGGGCTGCTCGGGTCTGACGGTCATTAGCGGCGACGAGGCTTCGCGCGGCGAGGCTTCGGCCTGCATCAAGTGCGGCAAGTGCGTTTCGGCATGCCCCATGGGTCTGGAACCCTATCTGATATCGAAGATGTCGCGCAAGAAGTTGTGGGACGCTGCCGAGGATCACAACGTGACCGACTGCATCGAGTGCGGCTGCTGTTCGTATTCGTGTCCGGCCAACATCCCTCTGCTGGATTATATCCGTCTGGGCAAACAGACTGTCATGGGTATCATCCGTGCGCGTGCGGCCAAGAAGTAAAACGATAAAACAAGAGATATTATGGCAAATAAATTCTTCGTCTCTCCGTCGCCGCACGTCCATGGCGACACCACGACGCGAGGTATCATGGCCGACGTCATTCTGGCGCTGATCCCCGCTCTGGTAGTCTCGACGTGGGTATTCGGATTCAATGTGTTGCTCATCACGGCCATCTCGATCCTGAGCTGCGTCGTATTCGAGTATGCGATCCAGCGATTCATGCTTCGCGGCCGCAATACCGTGGGCGACCTGTCGGCCGTGGTCACGGGTCTGCTGCTGGCATTCAACCTTCCTGCCGGCATCGACTGGTGGATCGTTGTCATCGGCGCATTCGTCGCCATAGCTATCGGCAAGATGACCTTCGGCGGATTGGGCAAAAACCCGTTCAACCCGGCTCTTACGGGTCGTATATTCCTGCTGATCGCCTATCCGGTGCAGATGACAGATTTCTCTGTGGTTCCGGCTCACGGCAGCGTCGACGCCTTCTCGGGCGCCACGATGCTTACGCAGATCAAGGAGAGCGGCATGGCCGCCGTCGACAATGCCGACTTCATGCAGATGCTCGGCGGCGTGATGAACGGCTCTATGGGCGAGATCGGCGCGCTGGCACTTATCCTCGGCGGACTGTATCTGTTGTGGCGCAAGGTCATATCATGGCATATTCCGGTCGCCGTGCTGGCCACTATGGCCGTATTCGCGGCATGTATGGGGCTGGGCGAGGGCGGTTCGCTGGTATATGAGCTGCCGCTGTTCCACATTCTGGCCGGCGGTGCGCTGCTGGGTGCCATATATATGGCCACCGACTACTCGACCTCTCCGATGACGCATCGCGGCATGCTGATCTACGGTGTCGGCGTAGGTGCTCTGACTATGATTATCCGTCTGTGGGGCGCATATCCCGAGGGCATGTCGTTCGCCATATTCATAATGAATGCGACCGTACCTCTGATCAACAAGTACTGCCGTCCGGTTCGCTTCGGTGTAAAACATGTCAAATAGGAGGATTGAGTATGAAAAGTACACTTAGAAATATGGTCGTGGTGTTGTTTACCATTACCGCCGTCTCGGCCTTTCTGGTCGGCGTGGTCAACAACGTCACAAAAGATACTATTGCCAAGACCAATGCCGAAAACAAGTTGAAGGCGTTGACCGAGGTTCTGCCGGCATTCGAGGGCGAGGCGAAGTATGTTCACGATACTATCGCTATCGAGGGTGCGCAGATCGTCGCCACGCGCGTCATGCGCTCGGACGACACGACGGTCGGCTATGCCGTCGAGACTCACAGCCTCGTTAAGACCGGTTATGCCGACAAGATATATCTTATGGTCGGGTTCCTCGAAGACGGCACGATCAACGATATAAAGGTGCTCTCGCAGAAGGAGACGCCGGGTCTTGGCGCCAACATGGTCAAGCCGGGCAACAAGCTCGAAGCGAGCTTCAAGGGCAAGCATGCCGCCGAGCTGGTCTTCGACGTGAAGAAGGACAACAAGGCCGGTTCGGTCGATGCGCTGTCGGGTGCGACGATCTCGTCGCGTGCATACGCCGATGCGATGCAGACCGCCTATGCCGCATTCCTGTGGACTACGGGGCAGCGCGAGCAGTTCGAGAAGGCCGCCGACGCTCCTCAGCAGAGTATGAATACGGGTGCAACCAAATCAACGGAGCCTGAGGCTCGGAAAGGAGAGACAGACAATGAGTAAGTGGCAGCTTATAGTTAAGGGCATCGTCAAGGAGAACCCGACTTTCGTCCTGATTCTGGGTATGTGCCCGACAATCGGCGTTACCTCGTCGGCCATAAACGGCATGGGTATGGGTGTGGCGACGATGGCAGTATTGATAATGTCGAATATCGTTATCTCGCTTATCAAGAACTTTATCCCCGACAAGGTGCGTATCCCGGCGTTCATCGTCGTCATAGCATCTTTCGTTACGATCATCGAGATGTTGATGCAGGCATACGTGCCGGCGCTCTATGCGGCGTTGGGCGTCTTCATCCCGCTTATCGTGGTCAACTGTATCATTCTGGGTCGTGCCGAGGCGTTCGCTTCCAAGAACTCTGCTCTGGCGTCGGCTCTCGACGGCGTGGGCATCGGTCTGGGCTTTACGGTGTCGCTTACGGTAATCGGTGCCGTAAGAGAGATCCTCGGCGGCGGTTCGATCTTCGGCGTGGAGTTCGCTGCGGATGTCATGCCGCTGGTATTCATCCTTGCGCCGGGCGGTTTCATCGTGCTGGGATATCTTATGGTTCTGTTTAACAAAATCGCAAAACGTTAAGGCTTTATGGGAGAAATTTCACAAGAGATATTACAGGCATTCAACAGCGGTTCGGTCAGTGTGCCGACGGTTACGCTGTTCGCGATCGTCATCGGCTGCATCTTCGTCAATAACGTCGTGCTGGCGCAGTTCCTCGGTATATGTCCGTTCCTCGGCGTGTCGTCCAAAGTCGAGACGTCGCTGGGTATGGGCGCCGCCGTTACTTTCGTCATGGCGCTTTCGTCGATCGTGGTGTGGTGCATACAGCAGTATGTGCTCGTGCCTTTCGACATAGCCTACATGCAGACGATCGTATTCATTCTGGTAATCGCCGCTCTCGTGCAGATGGTCGAGATCGTTCTGAAAAAGGTATCGCCTGCGCTCTATCAGGCGCTGGGTATCTTCCTTCCGCTGATTACAACCAACTGCGCCGTGCTGGGTGTGGCCATTCTGATGATCCAGAAAGACCTGTCGCTGTTGCAGGGTGTGGTTTATTCGGTCGCTACGGCCATAGGCTTCGCGCTCGCGCTGGTACTCTTCGCCGGTATCCGCGAGCGTTTGGAGATGGAGGATGTCCCGGGCGCGCTGCGCGGAACTCCTATCGCACTGATTACGGCCGGCCTGCTTGCAATGGCATTCATGGGCTTCGCCGGTCTGGTCGCGCTTCCGTAGTGGAGCCGCAGCACCGTGTGCTATGGCGGACGCAATTCTGCGTCCGCTTTTTTTTTGTGCGATAGAGTATAAAATCGTCTTTTAGGCTCTGCCGTTTGCGGAAAAATGATTATCTTTGAAATTAATTTTATCATCCGATACGCAACAAATTCTTACGGCTATGGCTGACACGGTAAAACTACACGACAAACAGTTCAAGATCATGATTCCCGAGTCGGAAATCGATGCGGCGGTACAGCGCGTCGCCGACAAGCTGAACGAGCGCTATGCCGGCAAAACCCCGATTTTCCTGGGGGTGCTGAGCGGTGCGTTTCTGTTTTTGAGCGATCTGGTTCGCAAGACGACTTTCCCCTCGCAGCTGGCGTTCATCAAGATCTCCTCTTACGAGGGCACGCAGTCGACTGGCAAGGTCGAGCAGCAGTTGGGCATAGATTTCGATATCGAGGGTCGCGACATAATAATCGTCGAGGATATCGTCGAGACGGGGCACAGCATGAACTATCTGCTCAGCTATCTCGAAGCGCGCAAGCCGGCGAGCATATCTATATGCACGCTCTTCTTCAAGCCCGAGAAGTTCCTCTACGAATACTCGATCGACTATGTCGCCATGCCTATCGGCAACGAATTTATCGTTGGTTACGGTCTGGACTACAACCAGCTGGGTCGCAACCTCAAAGATATTTACGTCATAGATGAACAGTAGCATTACGGACGATATGTTGCAGGGCGGTCTGCGGCTGCCTCTGGTCGAGGATTTCTATACTATTCAGGGCGAGGGGCGCCATGCGGGCAAGCCGGCCTACTTCATCCGTCTGGGCGGCTGCGACGTGGGGTGCCGCTGGTGCGATGCCAAGTATACGTGGAATCCCAGGCTCTATCCGCCGACCGACATAAGCACCGTCGTCGAACGTGCCTCGTCGTGCTCGGCGCAGGCTATTGTCATCACGGGCGGCGAGCCGCTTCTGTATCCGCTCGGAGCGCTGACGCGTGCCTTGCACGAGCGCGGTTTGGAGATATTCATCGAGACGTCGGGCACGCACCCTCTGAGCGGCGAGTTCGACTGGGTGTGTCTGTCGCCCAAGCGGCAGCTGCCACCGCTCGACGAGGCTTTCGCACGTGCCGACGAATTGAAGGTCATAATACAGTCCGAGGATGATTTCGCATGGGCGGAGCAGTGCGCTGCACGCGTCGGACGCAAGTGCCTGCTATATCTGCAACCCGAGTGGAGCGTCTACGAGAGCATCATACCGTCTATGGTGGAGTATGCCAAGGCCGATCCGAGGTGGAACATATCTATCCAGACGCATAAGTTCATGCACATTCCCTAACGGTGCCGACCGAGGGTCGCACAAACAGCAACGCATACGATGAAGATAAGGATCACGAAGGGTTTTTGGGTGGTGTTGACGGCCGTCATAGCCGTCTTCACGCTCTATGTCATGATCCGCACCGTGGCGCACATCGCCCGCACCCATAGCCGTATAGCCGAGGTCAGGGTCGAGCACGACCGCCTGCTGCGCGGCATCGAGGCCGACAGTCTGTTTATCGAAAATCTCAATTCGGAGGAGTTCCTCGAAACATACGCCCGCGAGCAGTTCAATCTGCAACGTCCGGGCGAGACGGTCTATATCTTCGAGTAGCGGCTGGCGAAGTCCGATTGAGCCGGACATCGTGGCGCGCTAAGTAGGTATAGGCGGGGTAATACGACGGACGTAGCGCAGCGGCAGGAGCGGTTCGGGTTACATATATATTCGCTCGTTTAACGCGAGATTTCCGGTTCGCAGCCGATGAAAAACTATTCGGACATATATTCCGTTACGGCCGTTACATCGCGCCGTGTGACGCCCGACGATCTGTTCTCGTTTGTATTCGAGTATCGGCCGCTACCGGTCAGGGCGCTTTTCGCAGTCCGCGACCGTATAGCTGCCGTCGCAGGGTTGAAGCGCGGCGGCGATTTCGCCGACTGCATCTGCGAGCGCGACGACAGTCATCTGACCGTGGTAAAGAACGATCGTCATCTGTCGCTCACTGTCGTTCTGCGCTGCGCTCGACGGCGGAAGGCAGACTCTGAGCGTCGAGACCCGCGTCGAGTTCCATAAGTCGGCGGGTAAGGCATATTTCTTTTTTATAAAACCGATACATAAAATTCTTTGCCGCACGGCACTGCGGCGTGCGGCCGGGCTTGCCCGCAGTCCGCGGCGCTGACCGGCAGCCGCCTGCTCGGCGGGGCGACACTGCAATATATCTATACGGCAACGGCACGATACTCCTCCGAGAAGGGTGTCGTGCCGTCGTTTCAGATAGAGTGTTACAGCGTGCGTATCGACGGAAAGAGCATGTGCAGCTGCGACATGAGACTCTCCATGTCGTAGTTCTCTTTCAGAACGCACATTATGGTGTTGTCCCCAGCTACCGTGCCGATGATCTCGCTCACGCCCTTGCTGTCGATCGACGAGGCTGTGGCGCATGCGAAGCCGTGCCGAGTCTGTATGATGCAGATATTGCCCGAAAAGGCTATGCCGGTTATATTGTCTGTAATGTTCGAAGATATGCCTATGTCGTTGCGCGAATTATTGGGCAGGATGTAGATATAGCCCTTCTCCTTGTGCGGAACCTTGGCCACGTGCATGAATTTAAGGTCGCGCGACAGTGTCGACTGCGTGATCGTCACTCCGCACTCCTCCAACCGTTTTATCAGCTCCTCCTGCGAGCAGATGAATTCCGAACGTATTATCTTGCGGATGATCGATAGTCTTTGAGTCTTGTGGTTCATAGCGGCTCTTTGTCTGTCAGTAAAGGTTTTTCGTTTTATTCGTTATTCGAAGTTACGATTTATAATGAAAAAATGCAAGCATTAGATCGAATAATTTTTCGATTCGCCGTTTTTGCGTACTTTTGTAAATAAAACATTAAGCAATGTCCAATACCGAATTCGGATTCATATCCTCCGTCGCGCGTCTTTTCGCCGATATACCGCGCGGCGGATTCGATGCGATAGGCGACGACTGCACCTGTATCGGCATCGGCGGGGGCGAGTCGCTCGTGATCTCTACCGACATGCTCGTGGAGAATGTTCATTTCCTGCGCGACGCCTCGTCGCCTTACGAATTGGGATGCAAGTCTCTGCTGGTAAATCTGAGCGACGTGGCTGCCATGGGTGCTCGACCCGCGGCCTCGCTGCTGAGCCTGTCGCTGCCGCGCGATGCTACGGGCGCGTGGGCAGAGGAGTTCATGCGCGGCTACCACGATATCTCGAAGCGTTGGGGCGTGGCTCTGGTCGGCGGCGATACGACATCGTCCGAGGGCGGCATTGCGGTCAACGTCGTGGCGCTGGGGCGCTGCCCGGCTGGGTCTGTCAAACGTCGCTCGGACGCCGTGCCGGGCGATGCGATATGCGTTACCGGCCGTCTGGGCGCATCGGCCGCCGGCCTTAGGGATATTCTCGCCGGCAGGGCGGATACCGACTATGCCCGCTGCCACAGACTCGGACGCGCGCGCGTCGACGAGGGGGCATGGCTCGGCGGCCGTGCCGAGGTTCATGCGATGATGGATATATCGGACGGCATAGCCTCCGATCTGCGTCATATAATGGAGTGTTCGGGTGTCGGTGCCGAGGTGCATACGGAGTGCATACCGACCGATGTCGACGTAGAGACGGCCGTGTGCGGCGGCGAGGATTACGAGTTGCTGCTGACGGTCGATGCCGGCTGCTGCGACAAGCTGCGCGAAGACTATAATGCGCGGTTCGGCGACGAGCTGCATGTGATAGGACGCATCGTCGGCTCGGCGGACGGGCGGATCGTATGGCTGGATAACGGACGGCGCATTGCTCCCGACTGGCGGGGCTTCGAGCACTACTAATGCCGATATATGCGGCGGACGATCTTTATCGTTTCGAGCATCGCCTCCGAGCGCAGCAGCAGCGACAGTAGCGTGTAAACGGCGGCTCCGGCGGCTATGCACTCGGAAAGCCGCAAGCCGACGCTATGTCCGGCTGTGAGTTTTCCGACGGCCGCGACAGCCGCGAACATGACCGCCGTCGTGGCGATCGTAGGCAGCAGCGTGGTAAATATCCGCGACAGCGGCAGGGTAGTGTAGCGTCTCGCCGCGACGAGGTTGACGGCCAGCTCGACGGCCGACATGGCCGCTACGCCCCATGCCACGGCTTCGATGCTGTGCGGGACGATGAATACGTATGCCAGAATAGCGGTCATGACGATCTTTTTCAATACTTCGAGCCGCAGTATTATAGCTCCGTCGCTGCGTGTTTTGAGAACGTTGTACGCGACCACCGACAGCGGGTAACATAATCCGCACAGACATACGATCTCGAAATACGGCACGGTAGGCATCCACTTCTGACCGAGCAGCAGCCGGAACATGTCGGGCGCTATGGAGATAAGACCCGCCATGAGGGGAAACATCACGAATGCCGTAATCATCAATATCTGCCGGTAGCTCTCGTCGAACTTGCGCCGGTCGCCCTCCAATTCGGCCAGAGCGGGAAACGTCACGTTCTGCACCGACTGGACGGTCGAAGTTACGGGCAGGTCCTTCAACTTCTGCGCCTGCGAGAAGTAACCCAGCGCCGTTGCCGAATAGGTCTTGCCGATTATCAATTGTGCGATGTTGTTGTAGACGGCCGCTATGAGATCGGTGGCCAGAAGCCGCATGCTGTACGGCGCCATGCCTCGCAGGCTTCTTACCGAAAAGTTGCCGCCGGGGCGTCTGCCGACGAGCGCGAAGAGGGCGGCCTTGACGGCCATGGCCGTGAGCCGTTGCGCCACAAGACTCCATACGCCGCATCCGGCCAGAGCCATGCCTATGGCTACCGCACCGCTTACGAACGATGACAGGAAGACGATCTTGGATATCATGGCGAAGCGGAACTCGCGCATAAAGACTGCGTTCTGCACGACGCACATGGCATTTATCGGCAGCAGCAGCATAAGCACCGGTGCTATATCGGCTATGACGGGGTAGCCGTAGAACGAGGCTATCGCCGGCGAGAGCGCTACCAGCACAAGATAGAGTACCGCGGCTGCCGCGATGTTGAATATCTGCACCGAGCGGTATTCGTCGGCCGTGGGCGATTGTTTGCGTATAAGCGTCTGCGAAAAGCCGCTGTCTACTATCGCCAGCGAAATCGACGTGAAGAATGTCATTATGGCCATAACGCCGAAGTCTTCGGGCATCAGCCGTCTGGCGACGATGATGCTGACGACCATTTGCAGGAGCATCGTGCCGGCCTTCTCCGACATGCTCCACACCACGCCGCTGACAACCTTGTTTTTCAAACGCCCGCCTGCCATCGCCTGATTACTCTGCCAGTTGGATCAATGCCTCGACGGCCAGTCTGTACGATTCCATGCCGAAGCCCATGATCGTGCCGCGGCATACACCCGCCAGCAGAGACGTATGGCGGAACTCCTCGCGTGCGAGAATCGACGACATGTGCACTTCGATGACCGGAACGCCGACCGCAGCTACGGCGTCGCGTATGGCGACCGATGTGTGTGTGTATCCGCCGGCGTTGAGAATGACGCCCGTGCGGCGGCCGTCGGCTGCCTGCAAGGCGTCGATCAGCTCTCCCTCGACATTCGACTGGAAAAGATCGATCGAAAGGTCGGGGTAACGTGCGCGAAGAGCTTCGAGAAAATCCTCGAAGCTCGTCGTACCGTATATTCCGGTCTCGCGCCTGCCCGTAAGGTTAAGGTTGGGACCGTTGATTATAAGGATAGATGTCATAGGCATCCGTTGCGGTTAATACTCCTTGGGAACAGTCTCCGAGCGCAGCACGCGCAGTGCGTTTTCGGCAAGCGACTCCAATTCGTTTTCGCCGGGATAGATCGTTATCGGCGCGATGAAGCGGCAGTACTCATCTACGGCGTCGTTGACGCACTGGTTGTAGGCTATGCCTCCCGTGAGGATGATGCCGTCGACCTGGCCTTTGAGCACTGCGGCCATCTCGCCGATCGACTTGGCTATCGAGTAGCTCATGGCGTCGAGTGCCGTGCGGGCAGCCTCGTCGCCCTCGTCGGCACGGGCGGCTATCTCCTGCACCGAGTTGCTGCCGAGGATGTTGACCAGACCCCCCTTGCCTGTGAGCATGCTCTTGATCTGGCTCTTGCTGTACTCGCCCGAGAAACAGAGCTCCATCAATTCTCCTGCCGGAATCGTGCCGGCGCGCTCGGGAGCTATCGGACCGTCGCCGTTGAGCGCGTTGTTGGTGTCGACGACGCGCCCGCGACGGTGTGCCGATACCGATATGCCGCCGCCCATGTGAGCAACGATCAGGTTCAGATCCTCGTATGCACGTCCCAATGCGGCCGCATGGCGTCGCGCCGTGGCCTTCTGGTTGAGCGCGTGGAATATCGATACGCGAGGGCACTCCTTCACGCCGCTTATGCGGGCTACGTCCTGCATCTCGTCGACCACGACGGGATCGGCTATGTAGGCGTTGACGCCTGCTATGCGGGCTATTTCGAGCGCTATCAGAGCGCCGAGGTTGGATGCGTGCTGCAACTTGGGATGCCGCAGGTCCTCGCACATGCGCTCGTTGACGAGATATACGCCGCCTTCGATCGGGCGCAGCAGGCCGCCGCGGCCGATTACCGCATCGAGAGAGGCTATGTCTATGCCGTCGGCTTTGAGAGCGTCGACGATCATGCCCAGACGCCACTGCAACTGGTCGGCTACCGAGTCGAAGCGTGCGATCTCCTCGGCCGAGTGACGCAGCGTCAGCGATTTGGTCTGTTCGAGATCGTTGAAAAGCGCGATTTTGGTCGATGTCGATCCCGGGTTTATGGCCAGTATGTTGTAACTCATAGTCTTCAATTATTAGGGTTGTCTTATCTCGGTCGTGTGCGGTTTATTTTGCGGCCAGACATGCCAGCGCTATCGAATACTTCTTGGTCTGGGGCGTATCGCCGCGCGAGGTAAGTACGCACGGAACCTTGGTTCCCATGACCATTGCCGCCAGCTCGGCGTGTGCCAGATGCGACGCGGCCTTGAAGAACACGTTGCCCGACTCGATGTTGGGGAACAGCAGGCAGTCCGGTTCGCCGGCAACGCGCGAGCCCGTAACCTTCTTGTGCTCGGCGACCTCCTTGTAGAGCGCCACGTCGAGCGACAGCGGTCCGTCGACAATTACCTTGCCCAGCTGTCCGCGGTCGGCCATTTTGGCCAGCAGCGCACCGTCGGTCGACGATACCACCGACGGCAGCAGCTGCTCCGAGGGGGCTATGCAGGCGACCTTGGGAGTGTCGACGCCCAGCAGCCTGGCGGTCTTGGCCAGATAACCTATGATGACGGTCTTCTGCTTGAAGTCGGGCTGCGGGATCACGGCCACGTCGGCTATGCAGAGCAGCTTGTCGTAGTCGGGCAGCTCGATTACCGAAACATGGCTCAGCGTGCCCTTGGGCGGGAACAGACCTGCGTCCTTGTTGAGAATGCCGCGCATGTACTTGTCGGTCGATACCAGACCCTTCATCAGCACGTCGGCACGGCCGTCGACTACGGCCTGCACGGCCAGCTGCACGCATGCCACGTCGCTCTTCTCGTCGACGATATTGAATATCGACATGTCGATGCCGAGCTGGGCGCACGCCTCGGCTATCGCCGCCTTGTCGCCGTAGAGGGTGGGCTCGACAAGCCCCTCCTGATATGCGTCGTATACCGCCTCTATGGTGTGGGTATCCTGCCCGTATGCCACGGCCAGACGTTTCTTGCCTCCGCTGCGGGCGGCTTCAACGATTTCACTCAGATGTCTTATCATGTTTATGAAGTTTTAATGTGTTTCTACAATCCTTTGACCAGACGATAGGTGTCGGCGGCTATCATGAGCTCCTCGTCGGTGCATACGACGGCGACCTTCGTCCGCGACGAGGCCTTCGACAGTATGGCGTCCCTGCCGCGTACGGCCGAGCGGTTGGCCTCCGCGTCGAACTCGACACCCATGAACTCCAACCCCGAGCATACCTCCTCGCGCAGCTCCTTCGAATTTTCCCCGACGCCGCCGGTAAAGACTATCAGATCGACGCCGCCCATCTCGGCCGCATACTCTCCGACATACTTCTTGATTCTGGCGTTGTACATGTCGCGTGCGAGTACGGCGCGCTCCTCGCCGCGGTCGTATGCGGCGTCGATATCGCGCATATCGCTCGATATGCCCGATACGCCCAGTACGCCCGAACGCTTGTTGAGCATCTGGTCGAGCTGCTCGTAGTCCATACCCTCGTGCGAGGCTATGTATGTCGCCGCACTCACATCGATCGAGCCCGAGCGCGTGCCCATCACCAGACCGTCGAGGGGCGAGAATCCCATAGACGTGTCGACCGAACGTCCGTTCTCGACAGCCGTTACCGACGCTCCGTTGCCGATATGGCATGTTATGATGCGCGACGATGCGAGATCCAGTCCGGCCAGCTCGGCGCCCTTGGCGGCGACGTACTTGTGGCTGGTGCCGTGGAATCCGTATTTGCGGACGCGGTAACGCTCGTAATATTCGTACGGTATGGCATACATGTAGTTGACGGCCGGTATCGTGTGGTGGAACGAGGTGTCGAAGACGGCCACCTGCGGTATGCCCGGCAGCACGCTCCCGATCGAGAGTATGCCCTGCATGTTGGCGGGGTTGTGGAGCGGCGCTATGGCGAACAGCTCCTCTATCCTGTGTTTTACCTCCTGGTCGACGATGCAGCTGTCGGCGAAGTACTCGCCGCCGTGAGCCACGCGGTGGCCTACGGCCGACAACTCGTCGAGCGATGCTATCACGCCGTGCCCGGGATCGGTCAGCGCATCCAGCACCAGACGGATGCCGGTGGTGTGGTCTGCGATAGGCAGATGCTGTTCGAACGGAGTCTTGCCGGCGGGCTTGTGTGTCAGATCGCCTTCGGCCATGCCGATGCGCTCGACCAGACCCTTGGCCAGCAGCTCGTGTTTGTTGCAGCGCAGGTCGAGTACCTGATACTTGATCGACGAGCTGCCGCAGTTGAGAACCAATATAATCATTTTCGAAAAGTGTTTAGTATTACAGTTCGGCCGAGAAAACGCCGTTTTGCTTAACAAAGATAAGCATAAACTGCGATTCTGCAATAGATGCGACATATTTCTCGTGTAAAATTTTCAAAGCGGTGTTCGTTCCGGCGCAGGTTGTAGCCGGAATGTCGTCTATTCGAACTTATAGCCGACACCCTTTACCGTCACTATATGCTCGCCGCCGATCTTCTGACGCAGTTTGCGGATATGCACGTCGATCGTTCTGTCGCCTACCACCACGTCCTTGCCCCATACGGTCGAATAGATCTTCTCTCGCGTGAAGAGCCTGCCCGGCGAGGAGATCAGAAGCTCCAACAGCGCGAACTCCTTGCGCGGCAGCGTAAGCTCCCCGTCGGCTGTGCGCACGACGAAGTGCTCGCGGTCGAGCGTTATGCCTGCCGTGGCGTCGGCCGCGGCATGGCTGTCGGCCTCGATGCGCTTCATGATAGCGCCTATGCGGCTGCGTAGCAGATTCATCCTTATGGGCTTGGCGATATAGTCGTCGGCGCCGGCCTCGTAGCCCGTCAGCTGCGCCTCCTCCTGACTCAGTGCCGAAAGAAATACGACCATCGTATGTTTCAGCTCGTCGTTCGACCGTATTTCACGGCATGTATCCACGCCGTTCATTACGGGCATCATCATGTCGAGCAGTATCAGATGCGGTCGCACCTCGACGGCCGTTCTCAGCCCCTCGCTGCCGTTGCAGGCGGTGTAGACCTCGTATCCGTCGCGGCTCAGGTTGTATTTTACAAATTCGAGAATATCCGTCTCGTCGTCGATAATCAGAATGCGGAACATGGGCTTTTCTAACAATTTTGAAATTGTGTGCGAAGATAGCAAATTCCCCCGTCAAAGCGATGAATAGTTGCCAAAAATTGTTATCTTTGCCCGATTTCCGTAGCGAGCCGATGCTCGTGGAGATACGAACAATAAAACTTTGAAGTGATGGCTACTGAAAAAATCGATCTTACGGCTCCCGCGGAGCCTGTCGGCGCTACCGCCGAAGATACGCAGAAGACCGTCGCAGCCGCCGAGGCTGCCGACGCGGATACGACCGAAGATAATCCCGGGCAGGGGTCTATGCTCGCCGACGGTCTCAACGACCGCTTCGCCGACGAGGAGGCGGCTCTGGCGGCCGACAAGGCCGGGCTCGATATGGGTGAGGAGAGCGCCGAGGAGCAGGCTGCCGACGATGCCGCTGCGGCATCGCAGGAGGCTGCGCTGGCTGCAATGAACAAGAACGAGCTGATCGAGCTGTTCGCCTCGAAGATCGAAAACGAACCTGTGCAGACGCTGCGCCGCACGGTCGAAGCCATTAAGATAGCATTCTACAAACGTCATCGCGCCGAGACCGAGGCCGCGCGTCGCGCCTTTGTCGAGGCCGGCGGCGAGGAGACGGAATTTGTCCCTCAGCAGGACGGCTGCGAAGCACGCTTCAAGGAGCTGTTCGCCGTCTATCGCGAGCACCGCGACAAATACATGTCGGAGGTCGAGCAGGCCAAGCAGGGCAATCTCGAAACCAAGCTGGCCATTATCGAGGAGCTTAAAGAGCTGGTCAATTCCGACGAGACGATGAACACTACCTTCGCCCGTTTCCGCGAGTTGCAGCAGCGCTGGAAGGAGACCGGACCGGTGCCGCAGGCCGATGTCAAGGATGTGTGGGAGAGCTACAACTTCAATGTCGAGAACTTCTACAACTTCATAAAGATCAACAAGGAGCTCCGCGACCTCGATCTTAGGAAGAACTACGAGTCGAAGATTTCACTCTGCGAGCAGGCCGAGGCGCTGGTCATGGAGCCGTCGGTGGTGGAGGCGTTCCGCAAGTTGCAGAAGCTGCACGACGAGTGGCGCGAGACGGGGCCCGTCGCCAACGAGTACAAGGAGACGCTGTGGGAGCGTTTCAGGGAGGCGTCGAGCCGTATCAACAAGCAGCATCAGGAGTACTTCGAGGGCTTGAAGAGCGAGCAGATGAAGAATCTCGAACTCAAAACCGAGCTCTGCGAGCGTTCCGAGGCGCTTCTGACCGGAGCATACACCACGCGCAAGGAGTGGAACAAGGCCAGCGACCAGCTGCTCGAAATACAGAAGGTGTGGAAGACCATAGGCTTCGCACCCAAGAAGGACAACAACCGCATCTACGAGCGTTTTCGCACGGCGTGCGACCGCTTCTTCGAGCTCAAACGCGATTTCTATGCCGGCGTTAAGAGCGAGATGGAGCACAACCTCGCACTCAAACAGGAGATATGCGAGCAGGCCGAGGCATTGCAGGCGAGCGAGGATTGGAAACACGCCACCGACGAGCTGATCGCCTTGCAGGCCAGGTGGAAGACGATAGGCGCCGTCTCGCGCCGCCACTCCGACCAGATATGGAGACGTTTCCGCGCCGCATGCGACCGCTTTTTCGAGCGCAAGGCGCAGCACTTCTCGGCCGTCGACGGCGAGTACGAACAGAATCTGCAACGCAAGCAGGAGCTGCTCGCACAGATGCGCGCTGCCGACATACATTCGGGCGGCTTCGATATGATAAAGGATTTCCAGCGTCGTTGGAGCGAGATCGGCTTCGTGCCTATCAAGCAGAAGGAGAGCATACAGAAGCAGTACAAGGCCGTTGTCGACGATATGTTCGCGACGCTGCGTTCGTCGGAGCGCGACCGCTCGATGACGCGTTTCAAGGATAAGGTCTCTGGCATGAAGGGCGACCGCCGTCTGCGCTCGGAGCGTGAGCGGCTCTACAACAAGGTGCGTCAAATGGAGCAGGACATAGCTCTGTTGGAGAACAACATCGGCTTCTTCGCCAAATCCAAGAACGCCGATGCCATGATCGCCGAGGTGCGCAGCAAGATCGAGCGTGCCAAGCGTGAGATGTCCGATACGATCGAAAAGGTGCGCCTTATAGATCGTCAGCAGGCGCAGGAATCGAAACAGGAGCAGGAGTAATACATAGAAGAAATGAAGTTATCTAAACCAAAGTACATTTTCGTGACGGGCGGTGTGGCCTCGTCGTTGGGCAAGGGTATCATATCGGCATCTATCGCCCGCCTGTTGCAGGCGCGCGGCTATTCGGTAACGATTCAGAAGCTCGACCCCTACATCAATATCGATCCGGGTACGCTCAATCCCTACGAGCACGGCGAGTGCTACGTGACCGAAGACGGTACGGAGACCGACCTCGATCTGGGACACTACGAGCGCTTTACCTCGATACAGACCACGAAGAACAACAACGTCACTACGGGCAAGATCTATAAGAGCGTCATCGAGAAGGAGCGCCGCGGCGAGTTTCTGGGCAAGACCGTGCAGGTCATACCCCATATTACCGACGAGATCAAGCGCCGCATACAGCTGCTCGGCACAACGAAGAAGTACGACGTAATCATTACCGAGATCGGCGGTACGGTGGGCGATATCGAGTCGCTGCCGTTCATCGAATCGGTGCGTCAGCTGCGTTATACGCTCGGATATCAGAACACCGTGCTGGTTCATCTCACGCTGATCCCCTATATGGCCGCTTCGGGCGAGTTGAAGACCAAGCCGACGCAGCATTCTGTCAAGGATCTTCTGTCCAACGGTTTGCAGCCCGACGTGCTGGTGCTGCGCTCGGAGCATCCGCTCAATGCCGACATACGCCGCAAGGTGGCTCTGTTCTGCAACGTCACGCCCGATGCCGTGGTCGAGTCGATCGACGTGCCTACGATCTACGAGGTGCCGCTGAGGATGCACGCACAGCATCTCGACGAGGTGTTGCTGCACAAGCTCGGTCTGGAAGCCGAGCAGGAGCCCGACATGGCTGCATGGAGCGCATTCGTCGAGCGCGTGAAGAATCCTTCGCGCAGGGTCGATGTGGCGCTGGTGGGAAAATACACCGAGCTGCCCGACGCCTATAAGTCGATAAGCGAGTCGTTCATACATGCGGGTGCGGTCAACGACTGTAAGGTCAAGCTGCACTATGTCAACTCCGAGAAGCTGACCTTGGAAAATGTCGCTCAGACATTGGCCGGCATGTCGGCCGTGCTGGTGGCCCCCGGTTTCGGCAACCGCGGTATCGAGGGCAAGCTCGTGGCCGTGCGCTATGCACGCGAGAACGATATTCCGTTCTTCGGTATATGTCTGGGCATGCAGTGTGCCGTCATCGAGTTCGCACGTAACGTGCTGGGTTGGGAGGATGCCAATTCGAGCGAAATGGAGCAGACAACGACCCACCCCGTAATCGATCTTATGGAGGAGCAGAAGGGTATCACGGCCAAGGGCGGCACTATGCGTCTGGGCGGCTATCCCTGCCTGCTGGCCAAGCAGTCGACGGCAGCCAAGGCCTACGGCACGCAGAACATCGCGGAGCGTCATCGCCACCGTTACGAGTTCAACAACGACTATCTCGCGCAGTTCGAGAGCGCCGGCATGAAGGCCGCGGGCACCAATCCCGATACGGGTCTGGTCGAGGTGGTCGAGATTCCGTCGCACCGCTGGTTCGTCGGTACGCAGTACCACCCCGAGTACCGCTCGACGGTGGCCAACCCTCATCCGCTGTTCGTATCGTTCGTAGATGCGGCATTGAAGTATGCCGACGAGCACGGGACAAAGTAATTTTTCATTAAAGAGACAGTTTTAGATGGATAAGAAGACTATCGTCGGTCTGATATTGATGGGAGCGATCTTCGTAGGATTCGTTCTCTACAATAACAAGCAGGCCGAGAAATACAACGAATGGAGACGCGAGCAGCAGATCGAGCAGCAGAAGCAGGCTGCTGAGGCTGAGGCCGAGCGTCTGGCACAGGCGGCATCGGAGGCTCAGGATACGCGCAGCGAGGAGGAGAAGGCCGCCGAGCGCGCCGCAGCTGAGGAGCGTGCCCGTCAGGCCGAAATCGCGGCCGTAGGCGAAGCCGTGTTCGCCGCCGCCGAGGCAGAAGCCGAAACAGTGACTATCGAAAATTCGGTCATGGCGATCGACTTTTCGACGCGCGGTGCGAAGGTTACGAATGTACGGCTGAAAGAGTATACGCGCTATGCCGACAAGAAAGAGGAGCGCACCGAGCCGGTGGAGCTGCTGCAACCGCAGAGCGCCGTATTCAATATGGACCTCTCGGCACCTATGTCGGGACAGAAGATAGCGACCGACGATCTGGTTTTCCGTATCGTCGACCGCACCGAGGCCGACGGCGTGACCACGCTCGCGATGCGCCTCTCTATGGATCCGGGCGAATCGTCGTATGTCGAGTACATATATAAGGTCTACGACACGACCGACCCGTCGCGCGACTATCTGGTCGATTTCGATGTCCGCCTGCACAATATGGAGCGCTACATGAGCGGCCGCGACGAGGTTCTGATGCGCTGGCGCAACCGCTCGAACAAGAACGAACGCGGTTTCCAGAACGAGAATATGGCCACCACGATCGCATTCTATCAACCCTCGGAGGGTGATATGGATACGATCGAGCCCGACGGCAGCCACGAGTATCATCGCGATCTCATGTGGCTGGCATTCAAGCAGCAGTACTTCGCGTCGGTCTTCGTCAGCCGCACGCCGTTCAATGCCAACATGGAGTTTTCGACAACCGCGCAGGAGGGTCGCGACTACATGAAGGACTTCGCGGCGACCGTCGCATTCCCCTTCGATAAGAACGTCGACGAATATAACTTCGCATTCTATTATGGTCCCAACGACTACCGCATACTCAAACATGTCGAGTTCGGCGGCGAGACGATCGATCTGGAACGTATGATCCCTCTGGGCGGCTGGCTCGTGGGCTGGATCAACCGTCTGGTAACGATCCCGATCTTCGGCTGGTTGAAGGACTATCTGCCGAGCTTCGGCCTTATCATCCTCATCCTTACATTGCTGGTCAAGGCTGTCATCTTCCCGCTCACGTACAAGAGCTACCTGTCGACGGCCAAGATGCGCGTCATACGTCCCGAAATGGAGGCGCTCAATGCCAAGTATCCCCGCAAGGAGGATGCGATGAAGAAACAGCAGGCCATGATGGAGCTCTACCGCAAGGCCGGCATCAACCCTATGGGCGGCTGTCTGCCGCTGCTGATCCAGATGCCGATTCTGTGGGCGCTGTTCCGCTTCTTCCCGGCCAGTATTGAGCTTCGCGGAGAGTCGTTCCTGTGGGCGAACGATTTGTCGTCATACGACAGCATCATCGACCTGCCTTTCAACATTCCGTTCTATGGCGACCACGTTAGCCTGTTCGCGCTGTTGATGACCATTTCGATCTTCGCGTTCTCATATTACAGCTATAACCAGACCTCGGCCGGACAGCCTCAAATGGCCGGCATGAAAGTCATGATGGTTTATGTCATGCCGATCATGATGTTGTTCTTCTTCAACAACTATTCGTCGGGTCTGTGCTACTATTACTTCCTGTCGCAGCTGATAACCATTACTCAGATGTATCTTATCCGCCGCTATGTCGACGACAGTAAGGTTCGTGCCAATATCGAGGCCAAGGCCGCACGCCCGCGCAAGAAATCGAAGTTCCAGCAGCGTTACGAGGAGATGCTCCGTCAGCAGCAGAACCTCAATCGGGAGCAGCGCCGTCAACGATAACTTTTCGTTATAAGCGGCTTTTCGTTTCCGCACATTTGCTCAAACCCGCCGACGGGACGTACAACGAGTACTACCCGTCGGCGGGTTTTTCGTATGCGGTTTGCAGCGTTTTTTTTAAGCCGAGCGCAGAGCCGTGCTTGCACGACCTGTGCCGGGGCGCGGAAGCGGTGCGCAATAGCTAACCTATGTCTTATGACGAGAAATCGTTGCTTTTGCCTTGAAAAGCGGCATTCTGTTTACGTGCACCCGTGGTGTCGGTAAGCTCTTGTTATCGAGATAAAATTATACTGCCGTTACTTTATCGCGATACGCAGATCGATCGTGTCGTATATCGTTATTTCGCCGCCGTGACTGTCGATAGCATCTTCGATGCGGCGATAAAATTCCGACCGTAATCCCGCTTCGAGGGCTATATGGTCGGAGTAGGTGCCCAGCAGGGCGACATACTCCTCGGCCGATAGCGTCCTCTGCCGGTGGAACAATTCGCAGGCGATATCCCTGAATCCGTAAGGTAGTGCGACTGCCGCTTTGCGCCGGGCGGCTTCGATGTCGTACTCCTTAGGGCGGCAGGCTGAGCCCATATACCGTGCGTAGAGCCGTTGAATCTCTTCGGCAAGCTCGGGGCGCCCCTTATCCTCGAATGGATGATTGTCGAAGCAGGCGAATACGCCTCCCGTTTTCAGCATCGAAAAGACTTTGGCATAGCCTGCCTGCTCCGGAATCCAGTGGAATGCCGATGCGCAATATACCAGATCGAACGTCCGGTCTGCAAACTCCGTCTCTTCGAATCTGCCCCTTATGACCGAAAATCGGGGATAGCCGCTGAACTTACGACGGCACAATGCGGCGAAAGATTCTCCGTACTCCACTGCCGTCAGCTTGCATCCGGTACGTAGCATAGGCAGTGTCGCCTCGCCCGCACCGATTCCTATTTCGAGTACGCTGCTCGACTCGTCGATCGCAATATAGTCGAAGATTCTCCGATACAGCGCGTCGACATATTCCGGACGTGCCTTTTCATACTGCTCGGCTACCGTGTCGAATGTCCATTCCAATCCCTTTGCAGATGTCATACTGCGAGTGTTTTCAATCTCTGCAAAGATACGCGAATTATTTATTGCCGACTACGATCGGGTATAAAAACACAGTTGCCCGCATACGCGGGCAACTGCGGATATAGAATATGCAGCTCGGTTATTTCAATCCCATTTGCTCGATCAGAGCAGCGGTCTTGGGCTTGTGGCCGCGGAAGCGGACGTAGAGCTTCATCGGGTGTTCGTGACCGCCCTTTTCGAGCAGCTCGTGGCGGAACTTGTCGGCCACCTTGCGGCTGAATATGCCCTCCTGCTTGAAGTAAGAGAATGCGTCGGCCGCGAGCACCTCGGCCCACTTGTAGCCATAATATCCGGCTGCGTAGCCGCCGCTGAATATGTGCGAGAACGACGGAGCCATGGCCGTGCCCTTTATCACGGGCGTTATCTGCGTCGGCGCCATTGCCTCGACCTCGAACTGCTCGACATCGCCCGTATAGGGTTCGGTCAGGCTGTGCCATGCCATGTCCGAGATGCCGAACGACAACTGGCGGATATGGAAGTAGGCGGCAAGGTAATTCTTGGCGGCGATTATCTTCTCTACCAGCTCGGCCGGTATCTTCTCTCCCGTCTGGTAGTGGACTGCCCACAGGTCGAGATACTCCTTCTCGGTTGCCCAATTCTCCATGATCTGCGAGGGCAGCTCGACGAAATCGCGGTATACGTTGGTTCCGTTCTGCGACTCGTATTTGCCTTTGGCGAGCATGCCGTGCAGTGCGTGGCCAAATTCATGCAGGAAGGTGGTAAACTCGTCGAAGGTAAGCAGCGACGGTGTGCTCTCCGTAGGCTTGGTAAAGTTCATCACGAGCGATACGAGCGGACGCTGCTCAACGCCGTCGACGGTCTTCATGCCGCGGAACTCGGTCATCCATGCTCCTGCGTTCTTCGATTCGCGGGGGAAGAAATCGAGGTAGAGCACCGCCAGCATCTTGCCGTCGGCGTCCTTTACTTCGTAAGCCGTAACGTCGGGGTGGTAAACCGCAATCTCGCGATTGGGTGTAAACGTGAGACCGTAGAGGCGGTTGGCCAGCATGAACACGCCCTCCTTGACATTTTCGAGTTTAAGATAGGGCTTTACCAGCTCGTCGCTTATGGCATACTTCTCCTCCTTGTATTTCTGGTTGTAGTAGCCCCAGTCCCACGGCATCAGATCGCCTTCGAGACCCTTTGTGCGTGCATACTCGGCAACCGTGCGGTAATCCTTATGGGCGTACTCCTTGGTTTCGCGCAGCAGCTCGTCGAGGAACTTGTTGACCGCCTTCGACGTCTCTGCCATGCGGTCTTCGAGCACGTAGTCGGCGTAGCACTTGTAACCCAGCAGATTGGCTATCTTCAAACGCAGCTCGGTTATTCTCTTGATGTTGGCCGTATTGTCGTACTTGCCGCCCAGCGAGCGCGAGTTGTACTCGCGATAGAGCTTCTCCTTGATGTCGCGCTGCGACGAGTAGGTCATGAACGGACCGTAGCTCGGTGCTTGCAGCGTTACCGTCCAGCCCTGCTCGCCGCGAGCCTTGGCCTCGGCGGCCATGCCCTCCTTGACGAAATCGGGAAGCTCCTCGACCAGTGCCGGGTCGGTAATGTTGTAAGTGAACGCGTTGGTGGCGTCGAGCGAGTTCTGGCTGAATTGAAGCGTCAGCTGCGACAGCTCGGTGGTATACTGGCGGTAAAGCTCCTTGTCGGCCTCCGAGAGTGCGGCGCCGCTGCGAGCGAAGCTCTTGTACGTATCGTCGAGCAGCTTGCGGTCCTCGGCGTCGAGTTTGAGCTTCTTGTTCTCGTATACGGCCTTGACGCGTGCGAACAGCTCGGGGTTGAGCGATATGTCGTTGCCCAGCTCCGTCAGCTTGGGAGATATGCGCATGGCGATATCCTGCATCTGGTTAGACGTATCGGCCGACAGCAGATTGAAGAATACGCCCGATATGCGGCCGAGCAGCTCTCCGCTGCGCTCCATGGCCACGATCGTATTCTCGAAGGTCGCGGGCTCGGGGTTGTTTACTATCGTCTCGATCTCGGCGCGGTTTACCGCTATTGCGAAGTCGAACGCCGGCTCGTAGTCGGCCAGCTCGATCTTATCGAACGGCGGGGTGGCGTAAGGCGTGTTCCACTCCTGTACGAGCGGATTCTCGATCAACGACTCGGGCACCCTCACACCGCCCCATTCGGGCAGCTCGGCACCGGTCGATGCAAGTGTCAGTGCAGACATGATAATTGATGTTGTTGTCATAAAACGTTATTTAGGTTTATCATTTTTAGGATTCGGATTACAGTTTTTCGAAATCGACTGTTTCGATCTCTGCGGTCTGGGCATCGATGTCGAGGGGCGTTTCGCCGGCCAGCGAGTCGGCCGGCAGCTCCGGCTCCTCGTACAGGCCGCGGGCGCGCAGCATAGCCGTCTTGTCAGGATCGGCACCGCGGAACTTGCGGTACATATCCATGCCGTCGTGCTGTCCGCCCTGTGCGAGCAGGTCGTAACGGAAGCTGTGCGCGAGCTGCTTGTCGCAAATGTCGCGCCCCGATTTGAATGCCGCGAAAGCATCCTTGTCGAGCACCTCGGCCCATAGGTAGAAGTAGTATCCCGACGAATATCCGCCGTTGAATATGTGCGAGAAGTAGGGCAGGCGGTAGCGCGGCTCGATCTGCGGTATCAGTCCGCGGCGCGTGGCCATGGCGTATTTCTCAAATTCGGCCGGGTCGAAGTCGGCGTATGTCTGCATCGAGTGGATGTCCATGTCGAGCAGCGCTGCGGCGACCAGCTCGGTGGTTGTGAAGCCCTGATTGAACAGCGAGGCTTTGTGTATCTTGGCTATCAGATCGTCCGGCATGGGCTCGCCCGTCTTGTAGTGCGTCGCATACTGTTTGAGTATCTCCTCCTCGAATGCCCAATTCTCCATGATCTGCGACGGCAGCTCTACGAAGTCGCCCTCGACCTCGGCCAGACCGCGGTAACGCACGTCGGCGAAGAGGAAGTGCAGTGCGTGGCCGAACTCGTGGAACAGCGTCTCGGTCTCGTCGATCGAGAGCAGTGCCGGCGTATCGCCGACCGGGCGCGTAAAGTTGCAGACTATGCCCACCGTCGGAGCCACACGCTTGCCGTCCTCGTATCTCTGCTCGGTAAAGTAGCCGCACCATGCGCCGCCGCTCTTGCCCGCGCGCGGGAACAGGTCGAAATACAATACGCCCAGATGCGAGTTGTCGACGTCGAGCACCTCGAATGCCGAGCACTCGGGGTTGTACTTGGGTACGCTTATCGGGCGGAACGTGATGCCGTAGAGGCGGTTGGCTAGAAAGAATATGCCGTTGCGAACGTTATCCGCCGACAGATATTGGCTTACCAGCGCCTCGTCCAGACGGTAGTTCTTCTTGCGGAGCTTCTCGGCATAATACCACCAGTCCCATGATTCGAGAGTCGCTTCGGGCAGATCCTCGTGCAGCAGCTCGGTCATCTCCTCCATTTCGCCGCGGGCGCGTTCGAGCGCCGGCGTCCAGATCTGGTCGAGCAGCGCATATACGGCCTCGGGCGTGCCGGCCATCTGATCCGATGTGACATACTCCGAGTAGGATTTGTAGCCCAGCAGATGCGCCTTTTCGGCACGCAGGCGCGTCATGTCCTTTATCAGCTGCTTGTTGTCGCGTTCGTTGCCGCGCTCGCAGCGGCTGAGGTAGCCTTTGTAGAGCTGCTCGCGCAACTCGCGCTGCGGCGAGTAGGTCAAAAAGGGCAGCATGCTCGGCTTGTCGAGCGTGAACATATAGCCGCTCTCGCCCGCCTGCTTGGCCTGTTCGGCTGCGGCCGACTTCACGCCCTCGGGCAGATCGGCCACCTGCTCCTCGTCGAGCAGAAGTTTGAAGTCGCGCGTCTCGGCCAGCAGGTTGTTGCCGAAACGTATCGAGAGTGCGGCCAGCTCCGAGTCGATCTCTTTGAGGCGCGCCTTGTCGGCTGTATCGAGCAGCGCGCCGGCACGCACGAAATCGCGGCGCGTCTTCTCCAAAAGACGCATCTGCAACTCGTCCAGCCCCAGTGTCGCACGACGAGAGTACACATCCTCGATGTGTGCGAAAAGCGCGTCGTTGAGCAGTATGTCGTTGTAGTGTGCCGAGAGCTCGGGCATTATCTCGGCCTCGATGCGCTGTATCTGCTCGTTGGTATCGGCCGCCGCCACCATCGTGAATATCAGCGATATCTCCGATAGCTCGCGGCCGGCTCGATCCAGCGCCAGTATCGTATTGTCGAATGTCGGCTGCTCGTCCGAGGCGGTTATGGCCTCGATCTGCTCGTTGTGCATGCGCATCGTCTCTTCGAAAGCCTCCGAGTAGTGCTCGGGGCTGATCCGATCGAACGGCGGCACGCCCATAGGCGTGTCCCACTCGGCCAGCAGCGGATTGCCCGTCTCGGCCGGAGTCTCTTTGCAGGAGTTGCCTGCGGTCATAATAAACATCATTGTCGATAACACTATCAAGCGTTTCATCGGTTACATTATTTTGGTTAACTTTGCAAAGTTAAAAACTTTTATATATTATGCAACTATTTTATGCCCCGGATATTGTTCCGCCGTACCATATTTTGCCCGAGGAGGAGTCGCGCCACTGCGTCCGCGTGCTGCGCATGCAGCCCGGAGACGAGCTTCATCTGACCGACGGCCGGGGCAGCATGTATACCTGCCGCGTGGTCGAGGCCGACGCCCGCCGCTGTTCGGTCGAGGTCGTGGATTGCATCCGTGAATTTGAGAAGATGCCCTACCGGCTCACTATGGCCGTGGCTCCGACAAAGAACATCGACCGTTTCGAGTGGTTTCTGGAAAAGGCGACCGAGGTGGGCGTGACGGAGATATATCCTCTTCTGTGCGAGCATAGCGAGCGCCGCACGATAAAGCCCGAGCGCGAGCAGCGTGTCATCACTTCGGCCGTCAAGCAGTCGCTCAAAGCCTATCATCCCGTGCTGCACGATATGACGCCGCTGCGCAGCCTTATCGCCTCCGGCTTCGACGGCCGACGCTTCATCGCGCATTGCGACCGCTCGCTGGGCGAGCGCCCCTATCTGGGCGATGTGGTGGAAAAAGGCGAGAACGCACTTATTTTAATAGGTCCCGAGGGAGATTTTTCGCGCGAAGAGATTACCTTTGCGCTCGCAAACGGATTCGAGCCGATATCATTGGGGCATCAACGCCTGCGCACCGAGACGGCCGCGCTGGCCGCCACCATGATGCTGTCGATGCTCAACTCTTTGCATATTAAATAGGTTACGCTGTAAGACAAATTATGTATCCGTATTTACTTTTGGTTGCCGCAACGGCCGTTGCGGCTATCTTCGCGACTCCCGCACGCCGCAAGGGGTGGACGGCACTGACCGTCGTGGGAGCGGCCGCCGTTGCGGCGG
>OFGH01000039.1_pt1 | contig 118959 bp, 101 predicted proteins | sample 1521721 | NCBI WGS metagenome assembly OFGH01 (sample SAMEA3504132, study PRJEB24116) | mouse gut metagenome | biome: mouse gut; feature: mouse-associated habitat; material: faeces | place: Denmark | collected 2011
GGGCTGGGTAACGGCAGGAGAGCTGACGGAAGAAGATTATGTGCTGGACAGCGAAGGGCGCAGACTCCAAGTGGAAGAAAAGTATGTGGAGGAACTCGAAGAGAGCGTGAAGGTGTATAACTTCGAGGTGGAAGAGTTCCATACATACTATGTGGGGGATGCGGGGATACTGGTGCATAACAAGTGCTGGGAAGATGGGTCGCTAAAAAAGGCTGCAGAAAATGGCAGTAAGGGCTTGCAGGATATTGGCAAAGACGTACATGGAAATAGTAAGCTGAGTACAAAGCCACAGCATGGATATGAAATATATAATAAAGAAACAGGAGAGGTTGTTAAAACAGGAATCAGCGGACAAAAACTTAATAAAAATGGAACTTCTCCCAGAACGAACAGACAAGTAAATAAATTTAATAAGGAGATGGGTAGAGAATTATATGAAGCAGAAGTTGTTATAAAGGATATGCCGAACAGAGCAGCAGCTTTAGAATGGGAGCAGGCAAATACTGATAGATTATGGGAAAAAGGATATAAACTGAAGAAACAAATATATCCGAAAGCGAGGACTAAAAAATGAGACTAAAAACACTTGAACTTAATTTTCCGTATAAAAGAAATGATGAGTTTATTAGGGATAAGATGGAAAAGGGAATGACAGCTATGGAAGCGAAACGTGAAGATTATCAGACTAATTGGAAGTGGGAGGCAAAAAGATTCTTATTGGCAACAAGATGCATGGCATCAATAGTGGAGCGGCTTATGCAGCCAATCAAAACAGACGGATGTTGGAAAATAGGAATAGATTGTGTAGAAGAAGATGAGCTGGAAAAGCCAATAATGGTTGGAGGAGAGTATGAACTCCAATTTCATTTAAAATTTGATGATTTTTTTGCGTTAGATGATAGTGAAAAAAAGAAAAAGACCATAGAGATTATTTGGGATTGCTTACATCTGTGGGAAGAGCAGATACCGTTTGATCTGCAAAATATATATACTGCATGCCAAAAGGTAAAGGAAATGGGGTATATCAATAAAATAAATTGGAAGAAACCAATCAGATCCCCTAAATATATCGCCCAATTTGAAATAGAACATGATGTACAGAGCGCTGACTTTTTTGCCTCGATTTATGACCGTAAACGAAAATTCATTAAACGGGAGCTTCTGGTAAGCAGTAAACCTCATGAACGGGATTTTTACAAATATTTGGGGAAAACTGAATGGATAGCGGAGGATGAAATAGCTTTGTATTCCGAAGATGGGCAAGTATTTACCTGTAAAATCTAATGAAAAAATGTATGCTATATTAGTGACATCTTTCTTAGGCAATTTATTCTTTCCGAGATTGGTTTGCCCTGCCTGATATTGGGAGTTAGCGCATACAGCCTGTCCGGGGTAAGGATGGAAGTTAAGAATAAATCAAGATGAATTTGAAAAGTCGGTAAAATATGCTGGAGAAACAAAGGAAATTATAGTATCTTATATATATACAGGAATGAAATATTGTGAGATGTTACGATGAATTTAAAAGTGCCCTGGAGGAGTTAGGAAACCAGAAACATGGGAGATGTTTGAATTACAGGAAATCCTTGAACAAAAAGAGGTTTTAAAATGGAATTACTAAAGTGGTTGCAAGATTGGTGTAAAAAACAGTATGAGAATGAACTGGGGCATATACCTGAAATAAAAATATATAATATTGATAATCCGGGATGGGTTGTTAAAATTGACTTATCAAAGACAAAATTTGCAGATAAACCGTTTGAACAAATCCGATATGATGAAGGAGACAATGATTGGATGTTTTGCAATATTAAGGACAGTGTGTTTGACGGTTGCGGAGCCTCTCAAAAGTTAGCAGATATTTTGCGGGTTTTTAAAAGCTGGGTTAGTGAAAGTCGTGAATAGAATTTTAATAATATGTGACAGGAAGGTGTATTTGCCCGAATGAAACTAAAAGAGTCTGAACTAGATTTTCCATGTAAGAAGAATCATAATAGATTCAAAATGCCAGTAAAATATGCTGGAGAAATAAAGAAGTAGGATGCTCAAACAGAAACCAAAATACGGGTAAATCAGGAGGAGACAGGATGAAGATACAAAATAATGATTATGGTGGTTTTATAGTGTCTAAAAATATCATGAATGGTGAGCCGATAAGATATTCTTACCGTGAGGAGAGCGCAATACCACAGTTTAATGGATGGACGCTTTATTCAATAAAGGATGATGAACAATATGTGAATAACAGTGATAATTTTGTGGTTTTGAGTGCAAGCTCCATATTTGAGATAGCGCCGGTAATGCTGGAAATCTTTGACGCACCATATGGCACAGATATATGTTGGCTATATGAGAAGGACGTACATATAGGGTTTTATGATTTGAAAGAGGACAGGGAGACTACGATTGAGGAGATTCTGAATCGGGCATAGGAAGGTGAGGAGGATGAGGAAATGGGCTTTACAAGATATCACTCTTTTCAGGACATACTGGCATATCCCCGCATGAGGGAATATTTAAGCGTGTTTTTCTCGGAAAATAATCTCGCGCTTTTTCCTGAGAGCGCCCGCGCCCTGCCGCTTGCGCTTGCGGAACGGCAACTGGAAAGTCCGTGGAACGAACCGTTTTCCGAGGTGACGGGGCAATTGTTGGATGCGGCTCAGACTGTCCTTGATATAACGGAAAGGCGCGCGAGGAGATGCATTTCTCTGTGGGAAAGCGAAAAGGACTGGACGCTGGAGGGTGAAAGGAGAGGTGGAAAGGATTCTGTATTTTTGCTGGCCCCGGAGTTTGAGAAAAAGGCAGGAGTTTCGCAAATGCGGCCTGCGGTCATCATTTGTCCGGGAGGCGGATATGAGAGAGTGTGTTTCAGCGGCGAGGGGAATCCGGTGATGCGTTTCATGGAGGCAAGGGGATATGTGGTGTTTGTGCTGAAGTACCGCGTGTCGCCCGAGCGGTATCCGGCTCCGCAGGAGGATTTGGCCCTTGCTGTCCGCTATGTGAGGGAACACGCTCAGGAGTACGGCGCAGACCCGGAGAATGTGCTGCTTATGGGATTTTCGGCGGGAGGGCATCTGTGTGCGTCGCTGGGGTGCTTGTACAGGGAAATTGCACAAATGCTGGAGCAAGAAACCGGGGAAAAGGTGTTCCCGGACAGCCTTCGGCCGGATAAGCTCTGCCTTGCATACCCTGTGATCACTTTTGGGGAGGAATGCCATGAAGGCAGCTTTGCGGCGCTGACCGGAGGGGATGAAAGGTTGAGAAAGCCGCTCTCTCTGGAACACCGGGTGACGGTTGATTTTCCGGAGACATTTCTATGGGCGTGCGAAGACGACGGCTGTGTGCCGCCTTCCAATACGATGCGGATGGCGGCGGCTTTAAAGAATGTGGGAGCGGGGCATGAGATGCGGCTTTATCCTTCCGGAGGCCATGGCTGCAATCTTGCATTCGGCAGCTCGGCTTATGCATGGACGCAGCAGTTGCTGGAGTTTTTTCAGCAGCTGCCGCAATCCATTGGGTAACGGCTGTCAAAACATGCCCTGCACAAAGGCAGACCTCGCACGGTGAAAGACAAATCCTCCACCCGCATATATCCCAGGGAGTCCGCCCCGATAATCCGGCGGATTTCTTCGACAGAATGGGAGGCGGCCAAAAGCTGGCGGTTCGACGGTACATCTGTGCCAAAGTAACAGGGGTACAGAAACGGGGGCGAACTGATTCTCACATGGACTTTCTTTGCGCCTGCCTGCTTGAGCATATGTATCAGGTTGGCGATGGTCGTGCCGCGCACGATGGAGTCGTCTATCAGTACGATATTTTTGTCTTTTACCGTACTTTTAAGAACGCTTAGTTTCAGGCGGACGCTTGATTCCCGCTCTTTCTGGGTGGGTTTTATAAAGGTCCTGCCGACATAGCTGTTTTTATAAAAGACAGGCTGAAAGGGGAGGCATGCCGCTTTTGCGTACTCCAGGGCAGCGGTGATGCCGGAATCGGGAACGCCCGTCACCAGGTCGGCATCCGCCGGATACGCCTGTGCCAGCGCAGCGCCAGCCCTCAGCCGTGATTCATAGACAGAAACGCCGTCAAGGGTACTGTCAAGCCGGGCAAAATAAATATACTCAAAGACGCAGTGGGCATGTTTTTCCTGATGCAATTCCATATTTGAGAAAACGCCGTCACAGGAGATCGTCACGATTTCTCCTGGACGGACATCGCGGAGAAACTCTGCGCCGATAGAGCTCAGGGCGCAGCTTTCGGATGCCAGCACATAAGAGTCTCCCCGCCTTCCCAGGCACAGCGGCTTAAGGCCGAGCGGATCCCGCACCCCTATTAGTTTACGCGGGCTGGCAATCACAAGACCGTAGGCTCCCTTAAGACGGGAGGCAGTACGGCAGATTGCCTCTTCTACTGTCTTAGTCTGTACCCTTGCCCGGGCAATCTCATAGGCGATGACTTCAGAGTCTGTTGTTGTCTGGAAGATAGCGCCTGTCCTGGCAAGCCCGGCGCGCAGCTCTTCCGTGTTCACCAGATTGCCGTTGTGAGCCAGCGCCAGCGTTCCTTTGATGTAGTTGAGCACAAGGGGCTGGGCGTTATTTAAGGTGGCGGCGCCTGTTGTGGAATAGCGCACATGCCCGATTCCGAGATTTCCCTTAAGTTCTTTCAATGTTTTTTCTTTAAATACTTCATTGACAAGCCCCATGCCCCTTTTTGTTTCCATATTTCCTTTTGGCCCGCTGGTGTCAGACACGGCAATCCCGCAGGATTCCTGACCCCGGTGCTGGAGGGAGGAAAGTCCGTAATAGATAGTGGAGGCCGCGTCTTCGCCGTGTGGGTTGAAGATGCCGAATACGCCGCATTCTTCTTTGATGCGCCCGTTGTCTGTGTATGTATTTTTATTTGTCTGTTTCATGTGATTTCTCCAATTTTCTGTTTTGCAGGACAGTGAATACAGCGCCTGGCAGATGATGGATGCTGTCTGCAAAACGCTGTATCAATGTTAATATTCTATAATGAGAACAAAAGCTTATCGTAGGTCGGGTAAGGAAGAATGCTGTCAGGAATGAGCGCCTCTGTCTCATTTGCCGCAAGGCGCAGCTCTTCCATCTTTGTCAGGATGGCGGAGTGGCAGAATTCCGCGGCTTTCTGCATGTCTTCGATATTTTCGGCATCCGAGATAAGTCCGGTCAATTGTGCGATTCCGGCTGTGGCTGTCTCATAAGCGGCAGTAAGCTTTTTCACAAGTATCTCTTCTGAGTCAACGGAGAGCGCAGGGAGGAAAGCTTTTTTAGACGCTGCGTTTCGGGCGGTCTCCCCAGCGTAAGCGCTCAGTGCAGGCAGGAAGTCCTTAGTCAGCATCTCAGCCATCGTGCGCGCCTCGATAAGTACGGTTTTTGCATAGTTCTCCAGCAGGATTTCATAGCGTGAGAAAATCTCGTCTTTTGTAAAAATATGATGTTTCGTAAACAGTTCCACGTTTTTGTCAGCGATAAACTGAGGGAGACAGTCCGGAGTGGAAACCAGATTATACAGACCCCTGCCCTCAGCCTCTTTTACCCACTCATCAGAGTAGCCGTTACCGTTGAAGATAATTTTCTTGTGCTTGCGGATAGCGCGCTTGATAAGCTCGTGGACAGCGGACTCCATGTCTTCCGGCTTTGTGCCTTCAAGCTCTCTGTAAAACTGAGCAAGGCTTTCAGCGACTGCGGTGTTCAGGACGATGTTAGGTGTTGACACTGAAGCCGCGGAGCCAAGCATGCGGAATTCGAATTTATTTCCCGTAAATGCAAATGGTGATGTGCGGTTCCGGTCCGTGTTGTCCTTTACAAAGTGAGGAAGCACATGGGCGCCGATATCGAGCTGCACTTTTTTCTGTTTTCCGAAATAAGTATCGTTTTCAATGGATTCCAATACGGCGGTCAGCTCATCGCCCAGAAAGACGGAGACGATGGCAGGAGGAGCCTCGTTGCCGCCCAGACGGTGGTCATTTCCCGCGCTGGCAGCAGATACCCGCATCATGTCAGCATAATCGTCCACGGCCTTTATGACTGCCATCAGAAATACAAGGAACTGGATATTCTGTGCAGGGGTGCGCCCCGGATTCAAGAGATTTACGCCGTCATTGGTAATGAGGGACCAGTTATTGTGTTTTCCGCTGCCGTTGATGCCCTCGAACGGCTTTTCGTGCAGAAGGCAGACAAGGTTGTGCTTTTCCGCTACTTTTTTCATGATTTCCATTGTAAGCTGATTGTGGTCTACTGCGATATTTGCCGTGTCAAAAACCGGGGCAAGCTCATGCTGCGCGGGAGCGACCTCATTGTGCTTTGTCTTGGCGGGGATGCCCAGTTTCCAGAGTTCCTCATCCAGGTCATGCATATATGCGGATACCCTGGGCTTTAACGTTCCGAAGTAATGGTCTTCCATCTCCTGACCCTTAGGGGCGGATGCCCCAAACAGCGTCCTGCCGCAGAAAATTAAATCTTTCCGCTGGTCATACAGCTTTTTATCAACAAGGAAATACTCCTGTTCTGGGCCTATGGTTGTGGATACTCTTGTGGCAGTTTCATTTCCCAACAGTTTCAGCATCTTCACTGCCTCGTTATTGAGCGCCTCCATGGAGCGCAGGAGCGGGGTCTTTTTGTCCAGAGCCTCGCCGCTGTAGGAACAGAAGGCGGTTGGGATATACAAAGTGCGGTCCTTTATAAATGCCGGGGAAGTAGGATCCCATGCGGTATAGCCCCGCGCTTCGAAGGTGGCTCTCAGCCCTCCCGACGGGAAACTTGATGCGTCCGGCTCGCCCTTTACCAGCTCCTTGCCGGAAAAGTCCATGATAACCTCGCCGTCGCCCGACGGGGAGATAAAGCTGTCATGCTTTTCGGCGGTAAATCCTGTCATAGGCTGAAACCAGTGGGTATAATGGGTAGCGCCGTTCTCAACCGCCCATTCTTTCATGGCGACCGCCACGGAATTTGCCACATCAAGCTCTAAATGCGTACCGTTTTCAATTGTCTTGCGGAGCGCTTTGTACATATCCTTTGGAAGTTTTTTCCGCATGACCTTGTCGCTGAAAATCATGCTGCCGTATAATTCAGGTATTTCTTTGTTCATTTTAAGAGTCTCCTTTCAAATAAAAAAAGCGCCCTGGAAAAATCCAAAGCGCCTTTGCTTATGTAAAGCAGTATACACTGAAATCTCGAAATGTCAAGATTTTTTTTCGAAGTTTCTGCTCCTGTCTGCGGCTTTGTAAAAAAACATTTGACAAATCACCCCGGAGGGTTCATAATACTTTCGATAAATATATATGGCTGACAAAGGAGTCAGGAATCTCACGCGGGATTTCTGTCTCCTTTTTTTGATGGAAGGAGATGGGCAAGGGTAAATGAAAGCGTTTCTTATATTGGAGGACGGCACGGTTTATGAGGGTACAAGCATCGGCGTGGAGGGGAGCGTTGTCAGTGAGATTGTGTTCAATACTTCTATGACAGGGTATTTAGAGGTGCTTACGGACCCGTCCTATGCAGGGCAGGCGGTAGCCATGACTTATCCGTTGATTGGCAATTACGGGATTACGCCGGATATGGAGTCAGGGAGAGCCTGGGCGAAAGGGTACATTGTAAAAGAGCTTTCAGAAACGCCCAGCAACTTTCGGTGCGAGGGAACGGTGCAGGAGTTTTTGAAGGAACAGGGGATTTCAGGGATTGCCGGGGTGGACACAAGGGCGCTCACGAAACGGCTCAGGGAAAAGGGAACGATGAACGGTATGATTACAACGGATTCAGACTTTGTACTTGATGAGATTCTCTCAGAGATTAGAGAATATGAGGTCGGGGATGTGGTTTCGGAGGTGACCTGTGACCGGAGGCATATCCTTGAAGGAGCAGGATGCAGAGTCGCCCTTCTGGATCTGGGGGAGAAGAAAAGCATCCAGGAGTCGCTGCAAAAGCGCGGCTGCGAGGTGGAGGTTTTTCCGGCGGGAACATCCGCGGAGGAGATTTTGGGGAGCTGCCCGGACGGAATCATGCTTTCCAACGGCCCGGGAAACCCGGAGAGCTGCAGGACGATTATACGGGAGGTCAAAAGGATATATGAGAGCGGCATCCCTGTCTTTGCTATATGCCTGGGGCATCAGCTTATGGCGCTGGCAAACGGGGCAAGAACCTATAAGCTTAAGTACGGGCATCGAGGAGGAAACCATCCGGTCAGGGATTTAGGGAGCGGCAGGGTTTACATATCGTCGCAAAACCATGGATATGCGGTGGATGCAGATACGCTTGATGAGTCGGTGGCGGAGGAGACGTTCGTGAATGTCAATGACGGAACGAATGAAGGATTTTCCTATCTGGGTAAAAATATCTTTACCGTACAGTTTCATCCGGAGGCAAGTCCGGGGCCGCAGGATACAGGATTTTTGTTTGACCGGTTTATAGATATGATGAAAGGAGCATAAGCATGCCGAAAAACAGTGCGATTAAAAAAGTGTTGGTAATAGGGTCAGGGCCGATTGTCATCGGCCAGGCGGCGGAATTTGATTATGCGGGAACACAGGCATGCCGCGCCCTGAAAGAAGAAGGGGTGGAGGTAGTGCTCCTGAATTCAAATCCGGCGACAATCATGACGGATAAAGAGATTGCAGACCATGTTTACATCGAGCCTTTGACGGCGGAGGTGGTTGAACAGCTGATACTGAAAGAAAGGCCGGACAGCATCCTTCCTACGCTGGGAGGCCAGGCGGCATTGAACCTTGCTATGGAACTTGCCGAGAAAGGGTTCTTAAAAGAGCATCATGTGCGGCTTACAGGAACAACGGCGGACACGATAAAGAAGGCGGAAGACCGGCAGGAATTTAAACGGACGATGGAGAAGATCGGAGAGCCGTGCGCCCCCTCGCTGGTGGTGGAGAATGTGGAAGATGGGCTTGAATTTGCCAGGGAAATTGGTTATCCGGTAGTGCTGCGCCCGGCGTACACGCTGGGAGGCAGCGGAGGCGGCATTGCCCATGACGTAAAACAGATGGCTGAGATACTGGAAAACGGGCTCAGGCTTTCCCGGGCGGGGCAGGTGCTTGTGGAGCGGAGCATTGCGGGCTGGAAGGAGATTGAGTATGAGGTTATGCGCGACGGCAGGGGAAACTGCATTACGGTCTGCAGCATGGAAAATATCGACCCTGTGGGCGTCCATACCGGAGACAGCATCGTGGTAGCTCCCTCCCAGACATTGGGGGATAAGGAGTATCAGATGCTCAGGACTTCTGCCCTTAATATTATAGATGAGCTTGGCATCACAGGAGGATGCAATGTGCAGTTCGCCTTAAACCCGGAATCTTTTGAGTACTGTGTCATAGAGGTAAATCCCCGTGTCAGCCGCTCCTCTGCTCTGGCATCAAAGGCAACGGGGTATCCTATTGCGAAGGTGGCGGCGAAGATTGCCCTCGGATATACGCTGGATGAGATTCCCAATGCGGTGACAGGCAAAACATGCGCGTGTTTTGAGCCGGTGCTGGACTATTGTGTTGTGAAGATGCCAAGGCTCCCATTTGACAAATTCATCAGCGCAAAGCATACGCTTACAACTCAGATGAAGGCTACAGGGGAAGTGATGAGCATCTGCGACAATTTTGAAGGTGCGCTCATGAAGGCAATCCGTTCCCTGGAGCAGCATGTGGATAGCCTGATGTCAGATTTCTGCTGCGGGCTTTCGAAGAAGGAGATGCTGGAAGAGCTGCGGATTGTGGATGACAGGAGGATTTGGAAGATCGCGGAGGCGCTGCGGCATGAAATCTCTGATGACGAGATATGCGGCGTAACAAAGATTGACCGATGGTTTATAGATAAGATTGCTAATTTGGTAAGGATGGAGCAGAGACTTAAGGGCGTAAAAGGCGGAACGATTGATGCGGAGCTTTTGTGGGAGGCAAAGCGCATGGAGTTCCCGGATTCCGTCATTGCAAAGCTGACGGAGAAAACGGAAAAACAAATCCGGAAGATGCGTTATGACATCGGTATCAGGGCATCCTATAGGATGGTGGATACGTGTGCCGCAGAGTTTGTCGCAGAGACACCGTACTATTATTCCGTATATGGAGGGGAGAATGAGGTCAGGCAGACATCCGGCAAGAAGAAAGTTCTTGTTCTCGGTTCAGGACCCATCCGAATCGGACAGGGAATTGAGTTCGACTTTTGCTCCGTGCACTGCACCTGGGCATTTAAGAAACAAGGATATGAGACAATCATTGTAAACAACAATCCGGAAACGGTCAGCACGGATTTTGACATTGCTGACAAGCTTTATTTTGAGCCGCTGACCCCGGAGGATGTGGAGAGCATCGTGGAGCTGGAAAAGCCGGACGGGGCAGTCGTGCAGTTCGGCGGGCAGACGGCAATCAAGCTGACGCAGGCGCTGACAGAGATGGGAGTAACCATATTCGGAACCGCGGCGGAGGATGTGGACGCGGCGGAGGACAGGGAGCTTTTTGACCGGATACTGGAGCAGTGCCGGATTCCACGCCCGAAAGGGGAGACAGTCTACACGGCGCAGGAGGCGAAGGACGCCGCAAAAAGGCTCGGATATCCGGTACTGGTAAGACCGTCCTATGTGCTGGGAGGGCAGGGGATGCAGATAGCTGTGAGCGGCCAGGATATCGACACATTCATAGGGATTATCAATCAGGTCGCGCAGGAACACCCGATACTGGTAGATAAGTACATGCAAGGAAAGGAGATTGAAGTGGATGCGATCTGCGATGGCACGGATATCCTGATTCCCGGCATTATGGAGCACATTGAGCGCGCAGGCATCCACTCGGGAGACAGTGTGTCCGTGTACCCGGCAAGGAGCATATCCGAAAAGGCAAAGCAGACGATAGAGGAATACACAAAACGGCTTGCAAAGGCTCTTCATATAGTCGGGCTTATCAATATCCAGTTTATCGTGTGCGGCGAATCTGTCTATGTCATTGAAGTGAACCCCCGCTCCAGCCGTACCGTGCCGTATATCAGCAAGGTGACAGGAATCCCCATTGTGCCGCTGGCGGTAAGGGCCATGACAGGGGAACGGATTCGGGAGATGGGGTATGCGCCAGGGCTGCAGCCCGAGGCGGATTATTTTGCGGTAAAAATGCCGGTATTTTCTTTTGAAAAGATACGGGGAGCGGATGTAAGCCTTGGGCCGGAGATGAAGTCTACGGGGGAGTGCCTTGGGATTGCGAAGTCTTTTGAGGAAGCAATCTATAAAGCATTTTCAGGCGCGGGCATCCGGCTGCCTAAGTATAAGAATGTGATCATATCTGTGCGGGAGGATGACAAGAAAGAGGCGGCGGCAATCGGACGGCGGTTTGCGGCGATCGGGTACAGGATTTATGCAACCAAAGGCACTGCCGAGGCTTTGCGGGCGGCGGGAGTGGAGGTTACACAGGTCAACAAGCTGGAAGAAAAGTCTCCGAACCTTTTAGACCTGATCCTTGGGCATGAGATCGATCTTGTCATCGACACGCCCCACCAGGGGTCAGAGCATGCGAAAGACGGGTTTATCATACGGAGGAACGCCATAGAGACGGGAGTAAACGTGCTGACGGCGATCGACACTGCAAAAGCGCTTATAAAGAGCCTGGAAAATACGGAGAGAGAAAAGATTACACTGATTGATATCGCAGAGGATTCATTTGGGAGGAAAACAAGATGGCAGTAAAATATGTGTTTGTTACGGGCGGCGTAGTCTCCGGTCTTGGGAAAGGGATTACGGCGGCATCGCTGGGGCGGCTTCTGAAGGCAAGGGGATACCGGGTCACCATGCAGAAGTTTGACCCGTATATCAATGTCGACCCGGGTACGATGAACCCTATCCAGCACGGGGAGGTCTATGTGACGGACGACGGCACGGAGACAGATCTTGACTTGGGGCATTATGAGAGGTTTATCGACGAGTGCCTTGACTGGAATTCCAATGTGACGACAGGGAAAATCTACTGGTCGGTCCTCCAGAAGGAGCGACGGGGAGACTACGGAGGAGGAACGGTGCAGGTCATCCCCCATATTACGAATGAGATTAAAAGCCGCTTTTATCATGGAACGCCTGACGGGGAGGACAGGATTTCCATTATAGAGGTGGGCGGCACGGTAGGGGATATTGAGAGCCAGCCTTTCCTAGAGGCAATCCGGCAGTTTCAGCATGAGGTGGGGCGCGGCAATGCGGTACTCATCCATGTGACGCTGATTCCTTACCTGAAAGCGTCAGGGGAATTAAAGAGCAAGCCGACCCAGCAGAGCGTGAAGGAACTGCAGGCGATGGGGCTGTGGCCGGATATTCTTGTATGCAGGAGCGAGCGTCCCATTCCGGAAGAGCTGCGGGAGAAGATTGCGCTTTTTTGCAATGTGCCGAAAGACCATGTGCTGCAGAACCTGGATGTGGAATATCTCTACGAGGCGCCCCTCGCCATGGAAAAAGAGAATCTTGCCAAAGTGGTGTGCGGCGCGCTGAAACTCCCATGCCCGGAGCCGGATCTCTCGGAATGGAGGGAGATGGTGCACCGGCTTAAATCTCCGGAGTCTGAGGTGGAGATTGCGATTGTCGGAAAATATATACAGCTTCATGACGCATACTTAAGCGTTGTGGAAAGCTTAAAGCACGGAGGGATTGCAGAGCGCGCCAGTGTGAAGATACGCTGGGCGGACGCTGAGGAGATAACGGAAGAAAATGTGGCAGAGAGGCTTAAGGGCGTGAAAGGAATCCTTGTTCCCGGAGGGTTCGGGACAAGGGGAACAGAAGGGAAGATTGCTGCAATACGGTATGCCAGGGAAAACAAGATACCATTCCTTGGCATCTGCCTCGGGATGCAGATGGCAATCGTTGAATATGCCCGCCATGTGCTGGGGCTTGCAGACGCCCACAGCTCTGAGCTGGAACCCCGGACGGCTCATCCGGTCATCCATCTGATGCCGGAGCAGGACGGGGTGACGGACATTGGCGGAACGCTGCGTCTGGGCGCATATCCGTGTGTCCTGAAAGAAGGGAGCCTGGCGGAAAAGCTCTATAATGCCAGGGAGATAAGCGAGCGGCACCGCCACCGCTACGAGGTGAACAATGAGTACCGCGACAGTCTGGAAGAAAAAGGGATGATACTGTCAGGGCTTTCGCCGGACGGCAGGGTAGCAGAGATGCTGGAGCTTCGGAATCATCCGTATTTCATAGGAACTCAGGGGCATCCAGAGCTAAAGTCAAGGCCGAACCGCGCACATCCTCTATTCCGGGGGCTTGTACATGCGGCGGCAGAGTATCAGAGACAGGAGGAAGGTTTTTATGGACAGAGTGAATCATAAAGCATATGGCAGTCTGTACCGGCAGCAGTTTGAGCATGACAACTGCGGTATCGGGGCAGTCGTCAACAGCAAGGGTGAAAAGAGCCACAGGACAGTGGAAAACGCACTGAAGATTGTAGAGAATTTAGAGCATCGGGCAGGAAAGGATGCGGAAGGGAAGACCGGCGACGGAGTCGGGATTTTGCTCCAGATTTCCCACCGATTTTTTGGGAAAGTATGTAAAAGTGCAGGAATCCCCATCGGAGGAGAGCGGGAATACGGCATTGCCCAGCTGTTCCTTCCGCAGAATGAGCTGAAACGCAATCAGGCGAAGAAGATGTTCGAGATTATCGTGGAGAAGGAGGGGCTTAAGTTTCTTGGTTTCCGTGAGGTTCCGGTACATGACTGGGTTCTCGGGCAACGGGCGAAGGAGTGCATGCCCCATATCGTCCAGGCGTTTATACAGAAACCGGAAAACGTTGAGAAAGGGCTTGAATTTGACCGGAAACTTTATATTGCGAGGAGAGTTTTTGAGCAGAGCAATGACAACACTTATGTGGTGTCCATGTCCAGCCGGACAATCGTCTATAAGGGCATGTTTTTGGTAGGGCAGCTCCGCACGTTTTTTTCAGACCTTCAGGATGAGGACTATGAGTCCGCTATCGCCCTGGTGCATTCCAGATTCAGCACCAATACGAACCCAAGCTGGGAACGTGCACACCCGAACCGTTTTATCGTCCACAACGGGGAAATCAACACAATACGGGGAAATGCGGACAAGATGCTTGCCAGGGAGGAAACTATGGAGTCTCCGTTTTTGAAAGGTCAGCTCCATAAAGTCCTTCCGGTGGTGGATACAAGCGGCTCTGATTCTGCCATGCTGGACAACACGCTGGAATTTCTTGTGATGAGCGGTATGGAACTTCCTTTGGCAGTGATGATCGCTATTCCGGAACCATGGAGCAATAACCAGACGCTCTCTCAGGATGAGAGGGATTTTTACCAGTATTACGCGACGATGATGGAACCCTGGGACGGTCCGGCGTCCATCGTATTTTCGGACGGGGACAAGGCGGGAGCCGTGCTGGACAGAAACGGGCTGAGGCCTTCCAGGTATTATGTCCTGAAAAACGGAGACCTGATCCTGTCCTCGGAGGTGGGGGTGCTTGACGTGCCGGAGGAAGAAATTGTCTTAAAGGAGCGGCTGCATCCGGGGAAGATGCTCCTGATAGATACGGTTTCCGGGAAAATCTTCCAGGACGAGGAGCTTAAGAACATCTATGCGGTAAGCCGTCCTTACGGTGAGTGGCTGGACAGCAATCTTCTGGAGCTTAAGGATTTAAAGATTCCCAATCTCCGTGTAGAGGATTTTGAGCCAGTGAGAAGGAAACAGCTTCAGAAAGCTTTTGGCTATACTTATGAGGAATATAAAAATTCCATCCGGAATATGGCGTTAAATGGCGGGGAGTCCATAGCTGCAATGGGGGTTGACACTCCGTTGGCGGTCCTGTCAGAAAAAAAGAGGCCGCTGTTTGACTATTTTAAGCAGCTTTTCGCACAGGTTACTAATCCGCCTATTGATGCCATCCGGGAGGAGATTGTCACAAGTACGGCGGTCTATGTGGGGAAGAACGGAAATATTCTGGAGGAAAAGGCGGAAAACTGCCAGGTGCTGAAAATCAATAACCCGATCCTCACCAACACAGACATGCTGAAGATTAAGGAGATGAAAAAAGACGGCTTTCAGGTGGCGGTCGTGCCGATTACATATTATAAGAGCACATCGCTGGAACGCGCCATCGACAGGCTTTTTGTGGAGGTGGATAAAGCGTACAAGGACGGGGCGAATATCTTGGTGCTTTCCGACCGGGGCGTAGATGAGAACCATATGCCGATCCCTTCTCTTCTGGCAGTGTCGGCGGTGCATCAACATCTTGTAAACACGAAGAAACAGACATCACTCTCCCTGATACTGGAGTCCGGGGAACCGAGGGAAGTCCATCATTTTGCGGCTCTCTTAGGATATGGGGCATGTGCAGTAAACCCGTATCTGGCGCTTGACACGATTCATGAACTGATTGACGAAAATCTTCTGTGCAAGGATTACTATGCGGCGGTGGAGGACTACAATGCGGCGGTTTTGCATGGTATTGTGAAGATTGCGTCGAAGATGGGGATTTCTACCATACAGTCCTATCAGGGCGCGAAGATTTTTGAGGCAGTAGGCATCTCAAAAGAGGTGACGGACCAATACTTTTCCGGCACGGTCAGCAGAGTGGGCGGAATCACTTTGGAAGATATTGCGGAACAGGTGGAATACTGCCATTCCAGGGCGTTTGACCCGCTGGGGCTTGAGACGGACCTGACTCTGGACAGCATGGGAAAGCACAAGAGAAGGAGCGGGGGGGAAGAACACCGCTATAACCCAGAGACAATCCATCTTCTGCAGCAGTCTGCATGGACAGGGGATTATAGTCTTTTCAAGCAGTATACAAAGAAAGCGGATGAGGAAGAGAACGGCTATCTGCGTAGCTTGATGGATTTTAAATACCCGGAGAAAGGAATTCCGCTGGAGGAAGTGGAAAGCACAGAGACAATCGTGAGGCGGTTTAAGACCGGGGCGATGTCCTACGGCTCGATTTCGGAAGAAGCCCATGAGACGCTTGCAATCGCAATGAACCACCTCCATGGAAAGTCCAATACCGGGGAGGGCGGCGAGAGCGAGGAGCGTCTGGACTCGGCGGGAAGCCGTGATGACCGGTGCTCTGCTATCAAGCAGGTGGCATCGGGAAGGTTTGGCGTTACCAGCCGGTATCTTGTGAGCGCCAGGGAGATTCAGATTAAGATGGCACAGGGGGCAAAGCCGGGGGAGGGAGGACATCTCCCCGCAAGGAAGGTGTACCCGTGGATTGCGAAGACAAGGCATTCCACGCCAGGCGTCAGCCTCATCTCGCCGCCGCCTCATCATGACATTTACTCGATAGAAGACTTAGCTCAGCTTATCTACGACCTCAAGAATGCCAATAAGCACGCGCAGATATCCGTAAAGCTTGTCTCAGAGGCGGGCGTGGGAACCGTGGCGGCAGGAGTGGCGAAGGCAGGAGCGCAGGTCATTCTTATCTCGGGTTACGACGGAGGCACAGGTGCCGCTCCTGAAAGCTCCATCCACAATGCGGGTCTTCCATGGGAGCTTGGGCTTGCGGAGACCCATCAGACACTTTTAAGGAATGGACTCAGGGAGAGGGTGCGTATTGAGACAGACGGAAAACTGATGAGCGGCAGGGATGTGGCAATCGCTGCTCTTCTGGGAGCGGAAGAATTTGGGTTTGCGACAGCGCCCCTTATTACGATGGGATGCGTTATGATGCGCGTCTGCAACCTGGATACCTGTCCGGTGGGTGTTGCGACCCAGAATCCGGAACTCAGGAAAAGGTTTAAAGGGAAACCGGAGTATGTGGAGAACTTTATGCGTTTTATTGCTGAGGAACTGAGGGAATATATGGCAAGGCTGGGGGTACGTACCATTGACGAGATGGTGGGGAGAAGCGACCTTTTGAAAGTAAAGGAGGCTCCGATATCCCCTATGGCGGCAAAGATGGATTTTTCGGAGATTCTTTCAGGCGTTTATGCGGGAAAGGATGGAAACATAGTATTTTCGCCGGCTAAGGCATATGATTTCCAGCTTGAAAAGACGCTGGATGAAAAAGTCCTTATCAAAAAGCTGAAACCAGCGGCAGAGAAAGGCGAGAAAGCCTCTGTCAGGCTCAAGGTGGGAAATACTGACCGGACATTTGGCACGATGCTTGGAGCGGAGATTACGAGATGCCACAAGGACGGGCTTGCGGAAGATACGCTTACGGTAGAGTGCATAGGTGCCGGAGGACAGAGTTTCGGCGCGTTTATTCCGAAAGGGCTTACGATAAGGCTTTGCGGGGACGCAAATGACTATTTTGGAAAAGGGCTTTCCGGAGGCAAGCTTATCGTTTATCCGCCGAAGAACCGGGGATATGCGGCAGAAGAAAACATTATCGCCGGAAATGTGGCTCTCTATGGCGCCACAGGCGGAAAGGCATTTATTAACGGTGTTGCGGGAGAGCGTTTTGCTGTCCGTAATTCAGGGGCACATGCCGTGGTGGAAGGCGTCGGGGAGCACGGATGCGAGTATATGACCGGTGGCAAGGTGGCAGTTCTCGGGAAGACAGGAAAAAACTTTGCGGCGGGGATGAGCGGCGGTATCGCATATGTGCTTGACGAGGACAGCCGTCTGTACCGGAATCTTAATAAAGACATGATTTCCATTGAGAAGGTGGAAAATAAATACGATATACAGGAATTAAAAGATATGATTTCCGAGCATGTTGAGATGACGGGTTCTGAGAGGGGGAAGTGGATTCTTAAGAATTTTGATGAGCTCCTTCCCAAATTCAAGAAGATCATCCCGTATGATTACAAGAAGATGACTGCACTTGCCGCACGGCTTGAGGAAAAAGGAATGAGTACGCAGCAGGCGCAGATGGAGGCGTTTTATGAGAGCTTTCAGGCAGAGGGAACGGAGGGATAGGACATGGGAAAAGCGACTGGGTTTTTAGATTACGAAAGAAAAAATGCAAGGGCACAGGAGCCTTTGGAAAGGATTCGGCATTTCCGGGAGTTCCGCGTACCTTTGGCTCTCGGGGAACAGCAGAAACAGGGAGGGCGCTGCATGGAGTGCGGCGTGCCTTTCTGCCAGAACGGAAATATGCTGGCGGGCATGGCATCCGGATGCCCTCTTCACAATCTTGTGCCAGAGACAAATGACCTTGTGTACAGCGGAAACTGGAAACAGGCGTATGAGCGCCTTAAAAAGACCCACTGTTTTCCGGAGTTTACAAGCAGGGTATGCCCGGCGCTCTGCGAGGCGGCATGTACCTGCAACCTGAACGGGGAGCCGGTGGCGACGAAGGAAAATGAGAGAGCAATCATTGAGCATGCCTATGACATGGGATGGGTTGTTCCTCAGATACCGAAAGTGAGGACGGGAAAGAAAGTAGCGGTCATAGGCAGCGGCCCGTCCGGGCTCGCGGCGGCGCAGATGCTGAACCGGAGAGGGCATTTTGTCACGGTATATGAGAGAAATGACCGTATCGGAGGCCTTTTGCGCTACGGCATCCCCAATATGAAACTGGATAAGGAAATCCTTGACCGGAGGCTCCGGCTGATGAAAGAAGAAGGGGTAGTATTTCAGACAAATACGGATGTAGGGAAAGATATCCTTCCGGAGGAGCTGAAAGAAAAGTTTGACCGGGTCATACTGACATGTGGAGCGTCCAATCCGCGCGATATAAAAGTGCCGGGAAGAGACGCGAAAGGTATTTATTTTGCGGTGGATTTCCTTACATCCGTGACGAAAAGCCTTTTGGATTCTGGATTGAAAGATGGAAAATATGTAAAGGCAGAAGATAAACATGTCCTGGTCATCGGTGGGGGCGACACCGGAAATGACTGTGTGGCAACGGCGATACGACTGGGTGCAAAGTCTGTCACCCAGCTTGAGATGATGCCGGAACCGGGAATGGAAAGAGCGGCATCCAATCCATGGCCGCAGTGGCCGAGGGTATTAAAGATCGATTACGGACAGGAGGAGGCGATTGCTCTTTATGGGCATGACCCGCGCATCTATCAGACGACGGTGAAAGAATTCAAGACAGATAAAAACGGGAATGTAAAGAAGGCGGTCGTCATTTCCCTGGAGGCAAAGAAAGACAGGAAGACAGGAAAGCTTACGATGGTTCCGGTTCCGGGCAGCGAGAAACCCATATCTGCAGAGATGGTGCTGATTGCGGCAGGATTCCTTGGCAGTCAGCCTTATGTAACGGAGGCATTTAAGGTGGAAGTGGATGGGCGCACGAATGTCAGGACAGAAGATGGCGCATATGAGACAAGTGTGTCGGGAGTTTTCAGCGCCGGGGATATGCGCCGGGGGCAATCTCTTGTAGTGTGGGCGATTGAGGAGGGAAGACAGGCGGCAAAGGCGGTTGACTGTTCCCTGATGGGGTACACAAATCTTTAAACATCACTTGACAATCTGATTTTCGGTTGCTATAATCGGAACATGAAAAGACGAGGGTGTCTTTGCTTGGGTATTCCCCGGGTGAAGTGCCCTCTTTTTTGTGTTAAAGCATATGTAAAACTGCTGTTTATGCGGCAGAGAATATGGATGTTAAGGAGAATTTTATGGGAAATTATAGTAAAGCGGAAATTTTAAGGATTGTGGAAGACGAGGATGTAGAGTTTATCCGTCTGCAGTTTACGGATATGTTTGGCAATTTGAAAAATATTGCGATTCCTGCCAGCCGCCTTATAAAGGCGATGGAAAACCGCTGTACGATTGACATGGCATCGCTGGAGGGTTTTGACAGAGGAGAGGAGACAGACCTTTACCTGAAACCGGATCTTAATACTTTTAATATACTGCCCTGGCGCCCACAGCAGGGAAAGGTGGCGCGGTTTCTGTGCGATGTATGCATGGAAAACGGCGAGGAATATGCGGCGAGCCCCAGGCAGATTCTGAAGAGGGCGGTAAAGAAAGCGGAAAATCTGGGCTATACATTCCAACTGAACCCGGAATGTGAATTTTTCCTGTTCCACACAGATGACAATGGCAGACCGACGACACTGACTCATGAGAGGGCAGGTTATCTGGATATTTCACCTATAGATCTGGGAGAGAATACGAGGCGCGACATCATCCTGACTCTGGAGGAAATGGGGTATGAGATTGATTCGTCGCACCATGAGATTGCTCCGGCGCAGCATGAGATTGATTTTACGTTTGAGGACGCCCTGACAGTTGCCGATAAGCTGATGACTTTTAAGATGGTTGTGCGGACGATTGCAAAGCGCTACGGACTTCACGCTACTTTTATGCCGAAACCGAGAATGGACATGAATGGCTCTGGCATGCATTTGAATATGCGGCTTTTAAAGGATGGGAAAAATGTGTTTGAGGATGAAGAAAAAGAACTGAGCCGTGCGGGGGAGGCTTTCCTTGCCGGAATCCTGCGGCATGCGGCAGGCATGACGGCCATCTTTAACCCCCTTGTGAATTCCTACAAAAGACTTGTTCCGGATTCCTCCGCCCCGTCTGAAATCACATGGTCGAAAAGGCAGAGAAACACCTTGATCCATGTGAGGAAGAGGATGAGCGAGGGACTGAACCTGGAGCTTAGGAGCCCCGATTCGTCGTCAAATCCGTACCTGGTGTTTGCGCTGTGCCTGGAGGCGGGGCTTGACGGCATTGAAAGACAGCTTTCCTCGCCGCAGGAGCTTACGGAGGATATCCGGAAACTCTCTGGGAAAGAGAAGAAGGAGCAGGGAATCGTAAGGCTGCCGGAAAATCTGGGAGAGGCCCTGGAGGCGATGCAGGAGGACGCCCTTGTCCTGGAGACATTGGGAGAGCCTTATGCGTCGGAGTACTGGCAAGTGAAAAGGAAAGAATGGAAGAGTTATCTGAAACAGGTCTCAGAATGGGAGCTTGACAGATATCTGTATCTTGTATAAACGTGTTGAGGGAGACGGCAGATGAGTGTAATTGTTGTAGTATTGCCAAAATTGGAGGATGCGAAGAAAATCAGGAAAATCCTGCTGGGGCATGGTTTTTCCCATGTATTCGCATACTCATCTGCGGCTCTTGCGCTCCAGGAGGTAAATGAACATGACTGCGGGCTTGTTATCAGCAGTTTCCGGCTGAAAGATATGCACTACAAAGAACTGTCAGAGAATCTTCCGAAGTACTTTGAGTTTGTTTTAATGGGTTCCGCAGAAGTGATTGGCGGAACGGAGGGAGACGTGCTTTCCCTGACGATTCCGCTTAAAGTACATGACCTCGTAAATACTGCGAATATGGTCATACAGCAGTTAGAGAAACGGATGGAGAGGGAAAAGAGACCAAAACGCCGGTCAGAACGGGAACAGAACTACATCCGAAATGCAAAGTTCCTGCTGATGGAGAGGAACCATCTGACGGAAGAAGAGGCTTACCGCTATATTCAGAAGTGCAGCATGGACAACGGAACCAACATGGTAGAGACCGCGCAGATGATACTGACGCTTATGTATGACGAGATTTAGGCTAGGAGGATGAAGGATGGATTTTATAGAAGCGGCTGGAAGATCTGAGAAATCGGGGTTCCAAAAATTTTTATCGGCAGCGGAAGGGGAAGAAGTTTCGATAGAGGGCGCAGTACACAGCGTTCGGAATATGGGGGAGATTGGCTTTGTAGTCTTAAGGAGACGGGAAGGCCTTATCCAGGCTGTCTGGGAAAAAGGAAAGACGAAACTGCCATTATCCTCGGTTCACCAGGGAGACGTGCTTTCTGTCAGCGGAATGGTCAGGAATGAAGAGAGGGCTCCTTTTGGAAGGGAACTTTGCGTGGAACAGGCAGGGTATCTGTCTGCGGCATCCGGCCCACTGCCTTTGCCTGTTGACAAGTGGAAACTGAATACCTCGCTTGAGGCCAAGCTTGATAGGCGAGCCTTGTCTCTCAGGCACATAAAGGAGAGGGCAAAATTCAGGATTCAAGAGGGGCTGGTGAGAGGATTTCGGGATTTCCTATACAGCCAGGGCTTTACGGAGATACACACGCCCAAGATTGGAGCAAAAAGTGCGGAGGGCGGCGCAAATATGTTTAAGCTGTCCTATTTTCATACACCTGCTGTGTTACAGCAAAGTCCCCAGCTCTATAAACAGATGATGGTCGGGGTTTTTGACCGGGTCTTTGAGACGGGTCCGGTGTTCCGGGCAGAAAAGCACAATACTAGACGACATCTGAACGAGTATACAAGCCTTGACCTTGAGATGGGGTATATAGATGGTTTCCTGGATATCTGCGAGATGGAGACGGCATTTTTGCACTATGCATTCTCTCTTTTGGAAGAGGAATATGGGGGAGAGCTGGAGTTGCTTAAAGTGTCTCTGCCGGACGTGAGCCGCATCCCATATGTGAGGTTTGACGAAGCAAAGCAGCTCGTGTCTGAAAAATACAGCCGGAGGATAAGGAATCCGTTTGACCTTGAGCCGGAGGAGGAAGAGATGATTGGAAAGTATTTTAAGGAAGAATACGGGGCGGATTTTGTGTTCGTTACTCATTATCCGTCTAAGAAACGTCCTTTCTATGCGATGGATGACCCGGAAGACGAAAAATACACCTTAAGCTTTGACCTGCTCTGCAAGGGTCTTGAAGTTACGACGGGCGGACAGAGAATCCATGACGTGAAGGCCCTGCTGGGGAAGATGGAAACACGTGGGATGACGGAGGAAGGGCTGGAGCAGTATGTGGATGCCTTCCGATTCGGGATGCCGCCCCACGGCGGGCTTGGGATTGGCCTGGAGCGTCTGACGATGCAGCTTTTAGGGGAAGACAATATAAGGGAAACCTGCCTGTTTCCAAGGGATATGAGCAGGCTGGAGCCGTAGGGAGTACGATGTTTTTGGCAGTAACAACATAAGCAGGAAAGGAAATGGATATGTGTGCGAAAAAGATTAGCGATGCTACTATGGAAAATGTGGAGATTCTGTCCAAGCTGGCATTATCTTCCGGAGAGAGGGAAAAGGCGAAAGAAGAGATGGGAAAGATTTTGTCTTATATAGAAAAGCTGAATGAGCTGGATACGGAAAATGTAGAGCCGCTGGTTCATATATTTGAGGAGGATTCCTGTTTTCGGGAAGATGCCGTGACGAATGGAGATGGGAGGGCAGATGCTCTTAAAAATGCGCCGAAAAGCAAAGGAGGGCAGTATGTTGTTCCAAAGACTGTCTGAAAGTACATCACGGCATGGGAGGGAAGAAGTATGCAGGAAATTATGAAGATGTCTGCACTTGAGCTTGGCGGAAAGATACGCAGCAGGGAGTTAAAGATAAAAGAGGCGGTAGATGCATATCTGGCGCATATCCGAAAGACAGAGCCAGGAGTACATGCATTTATCTCAATAGATGAAGAATGTATAAACAGCCGGATAAAAGAAATCGAGACAGGGATTAGGGATGGGGTGTATAGCGGATCTCTTGCAGGAGTTCCCGTGGCGGTGAAGGATAATATCTGCACAAAGGGGCTCAGGACTACCTGCGCGTCCAGGATGCTTAAGAACTTTGTGCCTGCGTATGATGCAGAGGCAGTGGTACGGATGGAACGTCAAGGGATGATTATTCTGGGCAAAACCAATATGGATGAGTTTGCAATGGGCAGCACCACTGAGACTTCTGTTTTTGAGACGACTGTAAACCCGTGGAAAGAAGGACATGTTCCGGGAGGCTCGTCAGGAGGGTCGTGCGCTGCGGTGGCGGCAGGAGAGGCGCCCCTGGCTTTAGGGTCTGACACGGGAGGATCAATCCGTCAGCCTGCTGCGTACTGCGGTGTGTGCGGGTTAAAACCGACTTACGGGAGGGTATCCAGGTATGGGCTTATTGCCTATGCATCCTCGCTGGATCAGATTGGCTCTATCGGAAAAACGGTTGAGGATTGTGCAGTTTTATTTGAAGTGATTGCAGGGAAGGACGAAAAGGATGCCACCAGTACCGGGCGCGGCATAGGGAGAATAAAAGAAACTCTCTCTGGTGGTTTCAGCGGTATGAAGATTGGAGTTCCGAAAGAGTATCTGGCATCAGGTCTTGAGGGAGAGGTAAGGAAAGGGATTCTTGATGCTGTGCATTTCATGGAGGAAAACGGTGCAGAAACAGAGTTCTTTTCACTGGGGCTTACCGATTACGTCATCCCGGCTTATTATATCATCGCATGTGCGGAGGCAAGCTCGAACCTTGAACGGTTCGACGGCATCAAGTACGGATATAGGAGCGACACGGTATCAGAGCTTCATGAGATGTATAAGAAAAGTCGTCAGGAGGGGTTTGGAGAGGAAGTGAAACGAAGGATTCTTTTAGGCTCTTTTGTGCTCAGTTCCGGTTATTATGACGCTTACTATCTGAAAGCGCTGAAAGCAAAACGTCTTATTAAAGAAGAATTTAATAAAGCTTTTAAAAGATATGACTGTATTCTGGCACCGGCATCGCCTACCACGGCTCCGAAGATTGGAACAAGCCTTTCCGATCCACTTAAAATGTATCTGAGTGATATCTATACAGTGGCGGTGAATCTGTCAGGTCTTCCAGCGGTGAGTGTGCCATGTGCCATAGATAGCCGGGGGCTTCCTATTGGCATGCAGTTTATAGGGAACTGTTTTCAGGAAGAGAAAATACTTAAAGCCGCGGCGGCATATGAGAGCCTGCGCGGTGCGTTTCCGGCGGCATGGGAAAGGAGGGACTGTGTTGGCAAAGCAATATGAGACGGTAATCGGGCTGGAGGTTCACATTGAGCTGTCCACGGAAAGTAAGATATTTTGCGGATGCCCGGCAAAATTCGGGGGAGAGCCGAATACACACACCTGTCCGGTATGTACGGGCATGCCGGGGGCTCTGCCGGTCTTGAATCGGAAAGTGGCAGAATACGCCCTAAAGCTTGGGCTTGCTGCAAATTGTGAGATTAACCGTTATTGCAGGTTTGACAGGAAAAACTATTTTTATCCGGACAATCCGCAGAACTATCAGATTTCACAGCTGTATCTCCCAATCTGCTATAACGGTTATCTGGAAATAGAAACATCCAAGGGTAAGAAAAAAATCCGTATTCATGAGATGCATATGGAGGAGGATGCGGGAAAGCTGATTCATGACGAGTGGGAGGATTGTTCTTTGGTGGATTACAATCGCAGTGGAGTACCGCTTGTGGAGATTGTATCAGAGCCGGATATGAGTACGGCAGAGGAAGTAATCATGTATTTGGAAAAGCTTCGTATGCTCTGCCGTTATCTCGGAATTTCTGACTGCAAGCTTCAGGAAGGCTCTATGAGGGTGGATGTGAATCTTTCAGTTTGCGAGGCAGGATGCGTTGGGCTGGGAACAAGGACAGAGATGAAAAATCTGAATTCCTTCAAGGCAATCACCCACGCCATAGAAGGAGAACGAGAGAGGCAGATTGAACTTCTGGAGTCGGGGAAAAGCATCATACAGGAGACGAGGAGGTGGGATGATAATAAGGAGTGTTCTTATGCTATGCGCTCAAAAGAAGATGCTAAGGATTACCGCTATTTTCCGGATCCGGATATTCCTCCTGTAAGAATCTCTGAAGGATGGATTGGAGAGCTTAAAGCGCAGCAGCCGGAATTTCAAAAAGAGAGGTCGGAAAGATTTCAGAGGGATTATGGCCTGCCGGAATATGATTCCAACCTCATTACACAGTCCAGGCATCTTTCAGATATCTTTGAACAGACGGCAAAGCTTTGCGGTTCCCCGAAGAAAACGGCAAACTGGCTTATGGGAGAAGGAATGCGGCTTTTGAAAGAAAAGGATATGGAGCCAGAGGAGCTGTATTTTTCACCCGCGCATCTGGCAGAGCTTATAAATGAGGTGGAGCGAGGGAAGATTAACCAGCAGAATGCGAAAACGGTATTCGGCAAAATCCTGGAATCAGATGTGGAGCCGGTGGCGTATATGAAAGAACATGGCCTGCTGGCAGTGACAGATGATAGCGTGCTCAGGAAGGCGGTGGAGGAAGTTTTGGCAGAGAATGCGAAAGCGGCGGAAGAATACCGGGGTGGAAAAGAGAAAGTGCTTGGCTTCCTGGTGGGTCAGGCGATGAAGAAGATGCGGGGGAAGGCTGATCCTGGAAAAGTGAGGGAGATAATTGAAAGGCTTAGGTAGGAACGGTATTTATTTTTATTGATCGAATATTGGTGTAAAAGAGGCATTATGGAAACAGGACTGTTCCGAAATGCCTCTTTTTATTATATATTGAGCATCTTATAATAAAATGGCATATGGAAAATACTGGAAAAAGAGGTGCAGAAGATATGGAACTGATTTTGGAGCTGCTGTATGAGAGCCGTAAAAGCTATATTGAGTGGAAACAGATAATATGTGCGGTGTTTCTGGCATTATTATTTAGCGGAATGTACTATTACATGTCTGTGCAGGCAGGATATGAGATGAGGGGCAGGAAAGAAATGGCGGTGTCGGCGGATTCTTGTGTTTCATCCGGCATGGAAACCGGCAGAGAATTGTTGCCGGATATATTCCGGGAAGTGAAGGGAAGGGCAGCAGACAGGACAGAGGCGGTGCGGGACGTGCTGCCTGGGGAGCATGAAACGACAGCAGATACAGAGATTGCTGATGTTCCGGCTGCGGTCTCATTTGCAGAAGATGAGCCGGATATATTGGAGCCTGTGAAAAGCCGGGATAGAAACGTAGCGGTGAAGAAAAGCAAATCGGGGAAAAGCTCCGGGAAATCAGGGAAGAAAGTGGATTATACAGAGAGCAGGCCGGAAGAAATCCCGGTACTGCCCTCCATAGACGCGGCAGGAGATATTGGCGGAACAGGGGAGATGGAAGGAGACATAAAAGTTCCGGAACTCGTAGTGACAAAGGAGATTTCGGGATTTATATGCAATGGCGAAGGGCATATTACAGGCTACGCAGATCCATCAAAATTCATGAAGGCATCGCTGGTGGTGCTGCCCTGGAATACCGCATGCACCGGAATACGGAAAGGCGCCTTTAGAGGGTTGGAAGAGAAGATTGAAGAAATTTATATTCCCGCTAATATCACATACATTGAGGCCGGTGCATTTGACACTCTGGATAATCTTATCTTTATAGAGGCAGACTCCATGAATGCGGAGTACCGCTCTGCAAACGGGGTGCTCTATAACAGGGACGGCAGCATCACTGCTTATCCAAACCGGCTGGTGCGGCCGGATGACATGTACAGAAAAAGGAACAAAATTAGGCTCAACAACCACTAGACTTTTATCCGCCTTCGGACTATAATAATTGTATACGTCAATTTATTGTAAATTGTATTAAATTTAAGGAGGAACAACAAAAAATGGCAAGAAAAATGAAGACCATGGATGGTAATCAGGCAGCGGCTCACGCTTCATATGCTTATACCGAAGTTGCAGCCATTTACCCTATCACACCGTCATCTGTTATGCCGGAGCATGTAGATGAGTGGGCTACTGAGGGAAGGAAGAACATTTTCGGACAGACAGTCCAGGTAACAGAGATGCAGTCTGAGGCAGGAGCGGCGGGAGCTGTACACGGCTCACTGGCAGCAGGTGCCCTTACGACGACATTTACTGCATCACAGGGATTACTGTTGATGATTCCTAACTTATATAAAGTAGCAGGCGAGCAGCTTCCAGGTGTATTCCACGTGTCAGCACGTGCCCTTGCAAGCCACGCATTATCAATCTTTGGCGATCACTCTGATGTTTACGCATGCCGCCAGACAGGAGCAGCTATGCTCTGCGAGTCCAGCGTGCAGGAGGTTATGGACCTTACGCCGGTCGCACACTGTGCAGCGCTGAAGGGCAAGCTCCCGTTCATCAATTTCTTTGACGGTTTCCGTACATCCCACGAGATCCAGAAGATCGAGACATGGGATTATGAGGATCTCAAAGAGCTTGTAGATATGGATGCCATCGATGCATTCAGAAACCATGCGCTGAATCCGAATCATCCATGCCAGAGAGGTTCCGCTCAGAATCCGGACATCTTCTTCCAGGCAAGAGAGGCATGCAACCCGTACTACGATGCTATGCCGGCGATTGTTCAGGAGTATATGGACAAGGTTAATGAAAAGATCGGTACAGACTATAAGTTATTCAACTACTACGGAGCAGCAGATGCCGAGAAGGTTATCGTTGCTATGGGTTCTGTATGCGATACGATCGAGGAGACGATCGACTACCTGATGGCAGCAGGCGAGAAGGTTGGTGTTGTTAAGGTTCGCCTTTACCGTCCGTTCTGTGCACAGGCGCTTATCGACGCAATTCCGGATACTGTTAAGTACATCAATGTCCTTGACCGTACAAAAGAGCCGGGAGCACAGGGAGAGCCGTTATACCTTGACGTTGTATCCGCATTAAAGGGCAGCAAGTTCGACGCAGTTCCGGTTAACAGCGGACGTTACGGCTTAGGCTCTAAAGATACTACACCTGCACAGATCGTTGCAGTATTTAATAATGCAGAGAAAGCAAGATTCACTATCGGCATTGAGGATGATGTGACCAACCTTTCCCTTGCAACAGGCCCGGCGCTTGTTACAACTCCGGAAGGAACTATCAACTGTAAGTTCTGGGGTCTTGGCGCAGACGGAACTGTAGGCGCGAACAAGAACTCCATCAAGATCATCGGCGATAACACAGACATGTACGCACAGGCTTACTTTGACTATGACTCAAAGAAATCCGGCGGTGTTACGATGTCTCACCTCCGTTTCGGCAAAAAGGCGATCAAGTCCACATACCTGATCCGCCAGGCAAACTTTGTAGCATGCCACAATCCTTCCTATGTTGACAAGTACAACATGGTTCAGGAATTAGTAGACGGCGGCACATTCCTTCTGAACTGCCCATGGGATATGGAAGGTCTTGAGAAACATCTTCCGGGACAGGTTAAGGCTTATATCGCTGACCACAATATCAAGTTCTACACAATCGACGGTATCAAGATCGGTAAAGAGATCGGTCTTGGCGGACGTATCAATACAGTACTTCAGTCTGCATTCTTCAAGCTGGCAGCAATCATTCCGGAGGAAGAGGCTATCGACTTGATGAAGGCTGCTGCAAAGGCTACCTACGGAAGAAAGGGCGACAAGATCGTTCAGATGAACTACGACGCTATCGACGCAGGCGCTAAGCAGGTTGTAGAAGTAAGCGTTCCGGATTCATGGAAATCCTGTCCGGACGAAGGACTGTTCTCACCAGAGGTTAAGGGCGGAAGAGAAGACGTTGTTGACTTCGTTAAGAACATCCAGACAAAGGTTAATGCACAGGAAGGAAATACACTTCCGGTATCTGCATTCAACGACTATGTAGACGGCTCTACTCCGTCCGGTTCTTCTGCATATGAGAAACGTGGTATTGCAGTTGATATCCCGGTATGGAAAGAGGAGAACTGTATCCAGTGTAACCGCTGTGCATATGTCTGCCCGCACGCTGTTATCCGCCCGGTAGCTCTGACAGAGGACGAGCTTGCGAAAGCTCCGGAAGGAACAAAGGCAATCGATATGATCGGTATGCCGGGTATGAAGTTCACCATGACGGTATCTGCGCTTGACTGTACAGGATGCGGTTCCTGTGCGAATGTATGTCCTGGAAAGAAGGGCGAGAAGGCTCTTGTTATGGAGAATATGGAGGCTAATGTCTCTTCTCAGGAAGTATTTGACTTCGGAAGGGCAATCGAGGTAAAACCGGAGGTTGTTGCCAAGTTCAAACCAGAGACCGTTAAGGGCAGCCAGTTCAAACAGCCGCTCCTTGAGTTCTCAGGCGCATGTGCAGGCTGCGGCGAGACACCTTACGCAAAACTTATCACACAGTTATTCGGCGACAGGATGTATATTGCAAACGCGACAGGATGCTCCTCAATCTGGGGTAACTCCTCACCGTCCACACCATACACGGTAAACGGACGAGGCCAGGGTCCTGCATGGTCTAACTCCCTGTTCGAGGACAACGCAGAGTTCGGCTACGGTATGCTGCTTGCTCAGAAGGCGATCAGAAACAGGCTGAAAGCAGAGGTAGAAGAGGTTGCAGCGGCAGATGTTTCCGAGGAGATCAAGGCAGCATGCAGCGAGTATCTTGATACCTTTAACTGCGGCGCAAGCAACGGAGACGCTACAGACAAGTTAGTTGCAGCATTAGACGGATGTGACTGTGATGTATGCAGAGACATCGTTAAGAATAAAGACTTCCTCGCTAAGAAATCCCAGTGGGTATTCGGCGGTGACGGATGGGCTTACGATATCGGATTCGGCGGCGTTGACCATGTACTTGCAAGCGGCGAGGACATCAACGTTATGGTATTCGATACAGAAGTTTACTCCAACACAGGCGGACAGTCCTCTAAGGCTACGAAGACAGGTGCTACCGCACAGTTCGCAGCAGGCGGAAAAGAGACGAAGAAGAAAGACCTTGCCGGCATTGCAATGAGCTACGGTTATGTATATGTTGCTCAGATTGCTATGGGCGCTGACTTCAACCAGACTGTTAAGGCGATTGCCGAGGCAGAGGCGTATCCGGGACCGTCACTCATCATCGCTTACGCTCCATGTATCAACCATGGTATCAAGAAGGGCATGAGCAAGGCTCAGACCGAGGAGCAGTTAGCTGTAGAGTGCGGATACTGGAACAACTTCCGGTTCAATCCGGCGGCAGAGGGCGCGAAGTTCACCCTTGACAGCAAAGAGCCTAAGAAGGAAGAGTATCAGGCATTCCTTGACGGAGAAGTTCGTTACAATGCACTGAAGAGAGCAAATCCGGAGAAAGCTGAGAGACTGTTCACAAAGAACGAGGCAGAGGCTATGGAGAGATATGCTTATCTGAAGAAACTGGTAACTCTGTACGGAGAAGAATAAGAATAACAGATTGACAATCTGACAGATGATATGCCCCGCATATATGCGGGGCATATTTTTTTATGTCTGCCTATTGACTGTATAGTTACTATATACTGTATATTACAGTTATGGAGAAGGAGAAGACAAAGAAAAAACTGATTTCCGGCATAAAAGTAATCTGTTCGGTGATTGTATGTGCCGCGGGCATACAATTTCTTGTTCTTGCAGGCTGGGGGATGGATCCGCTGACAGGGCTTGAGAGCGCTTTGGCAGATAAATTGAATATTACATTAGGCAGGGCGGCGCTGATATTTGAAGGAACGACATTTTGCATTTTCCTGTTTGTAGATAAAAGCCTGGTAAATTTTGGATCCTTTGCATTTTGCTTTGGGATAGGCCCGTGCATCGACTTCTGGGCGGGAGCCCTGTCGGGCATTGGAATGTCCAGGAGCGCGGCGGGCAGCCTATTGTTCATGGTTGCAGGGAGCTTTTTGATCATTGTAAGCATTGCATATTATGTTCCTCTGGATTTTGGGCTGCAGTCGCTGGACATGTATAGTGTGTCGATAGCGAGGCTCTTGAACCGGAGGTACGGGGCGGGCCTTACAGTCACTTACCTGATCATGACGGCAGGAGCATTATGCCTTGGGGTGCGCCCGGGAATCACGACGCTGGCGGCAATGACAACATATGGATATCTGATTGATAAAGTGAGAAATATTTTTGACCGGAAGGCTGAAAATAGAAAAAACAGAAAAGGAGGAGGATTATGAAGACAGAAGGATTGAATATCAGTACAGTTCCTTTTTCGGCAAGAGGCTCTTACATGGCGGTGAATTATCTTCTGGAGGACTACTACAGCGGGTATGTAAGCTGCACCGGGTTTTCCAGCAATCTGGATAAGATGCCGTTCGTGTCTACGCCGGGGCTGTATCTGCGCTCGGTGTGCACCAAAGGGCAGAACAATAATATGGAAATGATTCGCTTTACGCCTCTGTACGGCGGAGAGGAGATCCCTTATGACATCTGGGCGGATTACGGATTGGTCAGGCTTACATGTGAGAAAGGGGAGATTGCGTTTTGCTTTGCGGACGAGGATACTCTGCTGATTAAGGGAACAGGAGAAGGGCTGGGGCTCAGGCTTGACTGTGTGATAGAAGGAAGATCCAGTTTCCTTGTGAAAATACCGTTAAAGAGCGGAAGATTCTACCATAAGCTGACCAATCACATCACCTTTGACAATTACGGTATCTATACGGCAAAAGGCGAGGTTTGCGTGGAGCAGGAGTGGGAGAGCGACCATCTGCTCAATACCAGATGCTTTTATGACATCAGGGAAAGCGGAGGGCAGTTCCAATGTGCGGTAAAAGAGCTGCGAACCTATATCTGGGTAAATCCCGAGGAAGACGGAGGAAGGGAATTCGGGCCGGCGGAGCAGGCGAACCGCAGGGCTTTTGAAGATTTCTACGCGGGGATGCCAAAGGTTCCGGAAAGATACGAGGAGGCGCATAAGCTGGCGGCGTATCTTTGCTGGTCAGGCTCTGTTAAGGCAAGGGGATATCTTAAGAGAGAGTCGGTGTTTATGACGAAGAACATCCTCTGCTTTGTCTGGGCATACGAGAGCTGGCTGGTGGCGGCAGGACTGTACGGCACGGACATGGATCTTGCCTATGATCAGCTTATGACAATGATGGACAGCCAGGACGAACTGGGGGGAATCCCGAACTTCAAGGGAGACGGACTGGAAAGCTATGAGGCTAGCATGCCTCCCAGCCTTGGGTGGATTGTGGGCAAGATTATGGAGAAGGCAGAGTTTTCCAAAGAGCAGCTTGATGAGATTTACAGTAAGATGCGGGATTACACTTACTTTTATTTAAACCATATGGATGAAACCGGAGACGGGGTATTTGAATATCATCACGGATATGACGCATGCGGCGACGACGATACGGTTTTCCGGGATGAGCTGAATATTTCCTGCCCTGACCTGACGACGCTTTTGATCCTGCAGATGGACTGCCTGGAGAAAGTTGCCAAGAAGCTGGGAAAAAGAGTCGAGGCGGCACAGTGGAAACAGCTGTCCGAGAGAAGTACGGAGGGTCTTGTAAAGACGCTGTTTGACGAGAACGGAATGCCTTTTGCCAAAAATAATGTGACCGGAGAGAGAATCTATGCCGAAAGCCCAATTCTGTTTACGCCCCTTATGCTGGGAGACAGGTTGCCGGAGAAGATAAGAAATGTCATGATAGGGGAGCTGAAGGCGAAGAAATATATAACGCCTTTCGGGCTGGCATCGGAGGAACCGGACAGCCGGTACTATGATGCGGAAGGCTTTTTCAGAGGGCCTGTCTGGTTCACCATGACACTTACGACGATAGAAGGGCTGATCCAGTGCCATGAGGAAGAGATGGCGCAGGATCTGGTTATAAAATATTGTGATCTGGTTAAAAATGGAGGTTGTGCGGAATGCTATAACGCACAGACAGGAGAACCGTTAAACAATAAAGGATATGTGTCGACAGCAGGCACATTCCTGTTTCTGGCACATGATTACCTGAAGTAAAAAAGGAGGATGCATATGAAAAGAAAGATATCGGCTGTTTTAGTGATAGCAATGACGGTGCTTGCGGCGGCAGGGTGCGGAGGGAATAAGGAAACAGAAGAGGACAGCTCTGCGACGACCCTGGAGGCCATCAGCTTTATGGGAGAAGATACAAAGAGAGACGGTTTCGCACAAGTGGCGGAGGCTTATGAAAAGGCGCACCCTGGAGTTAAGATCAATGTGCAGCACCTGGATTACGGAACCTTTACGACGACTCTCCAGACACGGATTGGGGCAGATGACGCGCCGGATTTGATATTCGGCACAGCAATTCTTAATCAGGAGCTGGTGAAGTCGGGGCAGATTGAAGTCCTGAATGACTATGACATACTGAAACAGTTCACAGAAGAGCAGCGCGCCTGCATGACTATTGAGGGAAATACTTATGGTGTGCCGCTAGACCAGATGGTTATCTGCGCGTTTTACAATAAAGATATGTTTGACAAGTATAATGTAAAAGTACCGGAGACGCTGAGCGAGTTCTACAAAGCGTGCGAGACCTTTGAAGACGCGGGGATTGTGCCGTTTATCCGCCCGTACAAAGACGCGGCGTATATTCAGTATGACTTGGACACACAGGTTTACGCGCTGATTGATAAAGCAGGAAAAACGGACTTTTTTACGGACCTGGAGTCTGGGAAAGCGAAATTTACGGATTCCCCGGAGATGCGGGAAGGGCTGGAACTGTTTGCTAAGAGGCTTTCTTATCTGTCAGGAGACGATCTTGGAACAGACCCGGCGGTGAGCAGCCAGCTCTTTGCGGAAGGGAAAAGCCCGATGTACATTAACGGCAGCTGGGTAGTAGGTGATATCATTGCCAATAATCCGGACGGGAATTTCGGAATCTTTTCTGTGCCGGTTTCAGACAACCCGGAGGACAATAAGATGTATGCGGCGGTGGATGACGCATGGATGGTAAGCTCTAAGAGCGACCATAAAAAAGAGGCGGTAGACTTCCTTGAATTCATGACTTCGGACGAAGGGATGCAGATCTGGTCAAAGGCGGCAAAAGCAATACCGCTGAAAAGCATAGAGACAGAAGGCCTCCCGGCTCTTTTGGAGGAAGTGTCTGGATACGTTGAAAAAGGGCATACTGTAAACGTGGATAAATACGTCTTCTTTTCGGGAGAGGCTACGGACAAGTTTAACAAGAACATGCAGCTGTTTGTCAATGACCCGGATGTGGAGGCGACTCTGAAACAGCTTGATAAGGAGTTTCAGAATAACTAAAGCCTGCTGGCAGGAGAGGTAGTATTGGGGTGAAATGGAACATGAAAAATTCAACAAAGAAGAAATTGTGTAATGTGCTGTTCCTTCTCCCGGCGTGTATTGTGTTTTTTGTGTTTGTCCTGATTCCGTTTCTCGAAGGAATCCCGCTGTCTTTGTACGAGTGGGACGGGTACAGCGACACGAAAACATTTGTGGGGATATCGAACTATGTTTCGATAGTGAAGGACGGAAATCTTTTGGAGGCAGTGGGAAACACTTTTGAATTTACAGTGTATTATCTGTTGGGATGCAATGTCCTGGGGCTTATGCTGGCGCTCCTGATGCAGAAGACAACACGGCTGAACAGTGTGCTGAGAACAATATTTTTTATTCCGTTTGTCCTGAGCATGATACTTGCGAGCTTTATGTTTTCATATATTTATTCGGACGTGTTTTACGGGATATTCGGGATTAAGAGCTTTCTGGGCAATATGGACGCGGTAAACCCGGCGATTGCGGCAATTGCCGTATGGAAAGACAGCGGCTACTGCATGATCATATACATTGCGTCGCTGACAATGGTTCCGGGAGAATATTATGAGGCGGCTAAAATCGAAGGGTGTGGCAGGATCCAGTCATTTTTCCGCATTACCATGCCTCTGATCGTGCCTGCTTTCACAGCGAACCTTACGCTGATCCTTGCATGGGGGATGCAGGCGTTCGACTATCAGATGGCAGCAACAGGCGGCGGGCCGGGACACGCGTCTGAGACGATAGGCATGTATATCTATAAGAATATATTCGTTTACCATAATGCCGGATATGGGCAGGCGGCAGGCGTTCTCCTGACAGCGGGGCTTGCGTTTCTGACAATGGCTCTGACAGGGGTTCTCAGGCGAAAGGAGGTTGAGCTATGAGAAGGAGAGCTGTATTTGGCAGGATTGCGGACAGAGCGCTGGCTTTGGCTCTTGCAGCGGTGTTTTTGTCTCCATTTTACATCGGGATCATTTATTCATTTAAGACGAAACAGGAGATTACATTTACAGGACTTGCCATCCCGGAAAGAATAAATTTCGGCAATTATACAGCTGTGCTGGAGGACGGCAGTTTTTTCCGCGGGATGCTTAACAGCCTGTATACGACGCTCCCTTCCGTAGTGCTTATCATGGTCATCTGCCCGATGGCATCCTATGTATTCGCAAGGAATAACGGCAGGATATATAACATCCTGTACTCGCTGTTTCTTATGGCCATGCTGATTCCTTATCAGTCGGTGCTCCTGCCGATCTATGCCAATATGAGGGAGTGGGGATTTCTCAATACTTATACGGGAAATGTCCTGGTGAAAGTCGGATTCCAGATTTCCCTCAGCATTTTAATCTGCACCGGGTTTGTCAAGGGAATCCCAAGGGAGCTGGAGGAGGCGGCTTATATAGATGGCCTGGGGTATTTCGGAACTTTCTGGAGAATCGTATTTCCGCTGATGAAATCAGTCCTGATATCAATTTTAATTATTAATGCGCTGTTTGCATGGAACGATTTCCAGCTATCGACAGTCACGCTTACGAAAGAGTCGGTGCAGACGCTGCCGCAGCTTTTGTACAGATATTTTGGGGTGCACTCGGTTGATTTAAATGAGGCGTTTGCAGCGTTTAATCTTGCCATGCTGCCTCTGGCGGTGCTGTACCTCCTGCTGCAGAAGTATATAACAGACGGCGTAATGGCAGGCTCCGTAAAGGGATAACAGATATGGGAAAACTGGATGACAACTATATCAGATCCGGTGAGTTCGCAAAGATAAGCGGAGTGAATAAGCAGACATTGTTTTTCTATGACAAGATCCATCTGTTTTCCCCTGCATTTGTGGACACGCAAGGGTACAGGTATTATACGTTTGCACAGCTTGACGTATTTTCAACGATCATGGCATTGAAGACGATCGGGATGTCTCTGGAAGAAATCAGGAAATATATCGACACGAGGACGGCAAGGACAACGCAGGAATTGTTCAAGAGCTGCATCGGCAAGACGAGGGACAAGATAACCGAGCTGGAAATCCTGTCGCGGGAAATGGAGAAGAAGATAGAGCTGATTGAAAAGGCAGGGAGCATACGGTGCGGCGAGGTGTATATTGAGCATCAGGAAAAGCAGTATCTGCAATGCAGCCCTTATATCGCCGGCGACGCGGCCGATATGGAAAGGTATGTGTGCATCGGGGGATTGAGCGAATACCGCCTGCGCCATCAGCTGCACTGCGGCCACGCCATGGGCGGCATGGTAGAGAAGGCGTTTCTGGAGCATCCAAAGGGAAACCAGACAAAATACTGCCGGTATTTTACTGTTATTGACAACCCTGAAAAAGATAAAGGAAATATGGAGAAGAGCGCGGGGAATTATCTGGTGCTTTACTATAAAGGGCCGTATGACAAGACGTTCCTGGCATATCCGCAGATTCTTGAGTATGCGGCAAGCCATAAGATGATCCTTGGCGATTATGCGTATGAAGAAAGCCTGATAGATGAAATCTCGGAGTGCCGCTCTGAGAATTATATTACACAGATTACGGTACCATTTACGTTTTCGGGTTAGAGCTTTTGAAACATCCTGTTTTGCGTGGAAGAAACAGGATGTTTTTAATTGTTTTTAATTGTATTAATAATCAATTGCATCATGGTATTTCTGGGGGTATACTGGATATTAGAATATAACAGGAGAGGGATGAGGAGATGGAACAAAAGACAGAACAAAAAAAAGGAGTGTCTGCACTTGACTTTTTCTGCATTGGTTTTGGTGCGATTGTAGGTGTAGGCTGGGCGGTTTCAATTAACAGCTGGATGAACAGCAGCGGAGGGCCGCTGCCGGCGGCGTCAGGGTATATGGTGGCGATGGTCCTTATGGTGCCGATCGCGCTCTGCTACTGCGAGCTATGTACGATGCTGCCGGTGTCCGGCGGAGGCATGGCCTACGCTTTCCGGGCGTTTGGGGACCGTATTGCCTTTCTCTCCGGCTGGGCGGCATTCGGAGCGTTTATCACGATCATTCCCTGGGAGGCCATTTATGTTGTAGATATCTTAAGCATCGTTTTCCCGGTATTAAAGGCCGGGGCGCCGCTTTATTCCCTGGCCGGGGCGGATATCTATGTGGGCCATATCATACTTGGAACCGTGATTTCTGTCCTGCTTTACTTTATCAACAGAAAGGGTGTCGCATCGTCGGCATCCCTGCAGAAAATCCTTTGCATGGCTCTTGTGGGCGCGGGCATTCTGGCGATGATCTGTGCTGTGCTCAAGTTTGATGTCAGCAATCTTATGCCGTTTTATGAAAATACGGGGGTGGGCACGCACAGCTCTTTTCTGGGGGGCATGGCGTCAATCCTCGCGTCTGTACCGTTCTTTTTAGCCGGGTTCGAGACAATTCCTCAGGGAATCGAGAGCGCCGGCGGCGATACAAAGGGAGTGGGAAAGACAGTAGTCGTGACGGTGGTCTTATCCTGTCTGTTTTATGCGCTTTTGCTGTTTACTTTGGGCGGCGCCCTTCCATGGAAAAATTTTATAAAGTTTTCCAATCCTTCGGCTGCGCTTATGTTCAGGGAGCTTTATCCGGGCGGTCTTGGAAATGTTTTGTATGTGCTGATCTTACTGGGGGCGGTCTGCGGCCTTCTGACGACGTGGAATGGATTTATGATGGCATCTTCTCAGATCCTTATGGCAATGGCGCGGGTAAGTATCGTGCCTTTCAGCCTTTCAAAACAGCATCCTGTCTATAAGACGCCGGTAAATGCGCTGAAAGTCAGTCTGGTTGCGTCGCTGATCGGACCGTTTTTAGGGAGCGGGCTTATCGGCGCACTGACGAGTTTCTCGGCGGCCGGTTATGTTGCGAGCTGGATGATCACGGCATTCTGCCTGATTATCCTGCGGAAAAAGGAACCGGCGTTAAAACGGCCCTATAAGATTCCCGGCGGTCTGCCCATGGCATGGTTTGCGGCAGTCTGTATGACAGGGCTGTTCGTCCTTTTGTTTGTTCCGGGGCAGCCGGTCTTCATGGGCGGCGCGGCGGTTCTGATCTTTGCGGCATGGATGATTGCGGGAGGCGTTCTCTACCTGATGGATTACCGCGCCAGAAAGCAATACTCTTCCCTTACCAGAGCGACGTTTCTTTTTGCGAGCATGTCTGAGTCCAATGCGACCATCAACATGCCGGGGTTTGTAGACAGCTTTGAGGACGACTATAAAGTTATGTCTTTCGTGGTGCCGAAAGATGCCGATTATGCGGGCAAGACGCTATTGGAGCTCTACTGGGGGCGCCGGCAGAATGTATTTATCATTAAGATTGAGAGGAAGACGGAGATTATCCTTGTGCCGGGAGGAAGTACCCATGTATTTGCCGGCGACCGTGTATTCGCGGTAGGCGTTGCGAAAGCGCTTGACCGGTTCCGGGATTACCAGGATGTGGGGGCGAAGTATTCGGTAGGCTCTCTTAAGGATTTCCTGGGCTACGGGGATACGGAAAAACAATCTCCGCTTAGCTGTATTGAATACCAGGTATTGCCTACGGATTCGTTCTGTGACAAGCTGATCCGGGAGTCCAGGATTCAGGACCGCTATCATTGCCTGATCGTAGGCCTTAAGACGCCTTACAGCAAGATACTGGAACTCCCTACTGCGAGTACGATCATCGAGGCGGGAGATATTCTCTGGATGATGGGCTCGGAAGATGCTATACATGATTTTGAAGAGCTCTGCAGGCAGGAGGCTGCAGAGGGCATGGAAAAAGAAGAGGAATAAAACGACAGGATAAAACGAGAGCTGCTTGTCTTTTGCCGTCCATGATGCTATACTGGATAAAAGACCTTTATTGAGCGCAGGGATACAGGATGAAGAGACAATCAACGAATATAGAAGTCAAGAAGAATAACCGGAATATTATCTTTCGCTACATCTGCCAGCACGGTGTCGTGTCCAACCCGGACATATCTTACGCCGTAAAGATGAGCCTGCCTACGGTGACGCAGAACACGAAGGAGCTTATTGAGCGCGGGCTTATCGAGGAGACAGGCGAGCTTGAGTCTACAGGCGGCCGGCGGGCGAAAGCGCTGTCTGTGGCAGCGAATGTGAGGCTGGCGGCCGGCCTTGATATCACAAAGAACCATATCGGGCTGCTGCTGACGAATATTACGGGAGAGATTTTAAAGTATAACCGTATTTTCCTGCCCTTTGCGGATGAGGATGACTATTATGTCACAGTGAATGGAAAACTAGAAGAGTTCCTTGAGGAGGCATGTGCGGACAGGGAAAAACTTTTGGGAATCGGCATTTCTTTTCCGGGGATCGTTGACCTTGACAGAGAGATGGTGGTTCATTCCCATATACTTGGAGTGGATTCGGTGCCGTTTGCATCAATCAGCCGTTTTTTCGCGTACCCTTGCTATTTTCTCAATGATGCCAATGCGGGGGCATATGCGGAAGGGATTCGCTCGGAGAGCATGGAGCGGTTTTTCTATATCTCCCTGAGCAACACTGTTGGAGGAGCGATATTTAACGACAGTGGACTGGTGCAGGGGACGGGATTCCGCTGCGGGGAGGTGGGTCATATGACCGTCATACCCGACGGAGAGCCTTGCTACTGCGGCAAACTTGGATGCCTGGATGCTTACTGCGCGGCGTCCTATCTGTCAGATGCCGCCAGTGGAAAGCTTGAGCAGTTTTTTGTCAGGCTCCGGCAGGGAGACGAGGAATTTGGGAAACTCTGGGAAGGGTATACGGATTACCTTGCAATCGCGATCAATAATATCCACATGATCCTGGACTGCGATATTGTCCTGGGCGGATATGTAGGCAGCTATGTGGAGGAGCACATGCAGGAAATCTGGGAAAAGGTATCGGCAAGGAGCATCTTTACGGAGGGCAGAACCTTCGTAAAGAGCTGCAATTATAAGACCGGTGCGGCGGCTTTGGGGGCAGCCCTGAGAGTAATCGAGCTTTTTATCGAAGAGATATAGGCAGTATTAAAATACCATATTAGGATTTGGCGGAAGGGCTCCGGGGAAGGAGTCCTTTTTGATGCGGAAAAAGGCGATATTGTATATTTTACTAAAAAATGAGCGGCGGAATTGGAGACAATGACGAAATGGATTTATAATCAGCAGTTCTTGTTGACAAAATTATATCAAGGTACTAAGATGAATACATAATAAAATATATTAATAAAGTATATTAAAAAGGAGGAAATAAATTATGGATGGAATGATGAAAACAGCAGTAATGCTTGGAATCGGCAAGATGGGATTTGAGGAGAGGGAGATTCCGAAAGTTCAGGACAATGAAGTGCTTGTTAAGCTTGAATATGTGGGAATCTGCGGAAGCGACCTTCACTATTATGAGACGGGCGCCATCGGAGATTATGTGGTGGAGCCTCCTTTTGTCCTTGGACATGAGCCGGGCGGAACGGTAGTTGAGGTAGGAAAAGACGTTAAGCACTTAAAGGTCGGAGACAGGGTGGCGTTAGAGCCGGGAAAGACATGCGGACACTGCGAATTCTGCAAGACAGGACGTTATAATCTCTGTCCGGACGTCGTGTTCTTTGCAACGCCTCCGGTGGACGGGGTGTTCCAGGAGTATGTAGCTCATGAGGCGGACCTGTGCTTTAAGCTGCCGGAAAATGTAAGCACATTGGAGGGCGCTCTCATAGAGCCTCTGGCGGTAGGATTCCACGCTGCTATGCAGGGAGGCGCAAGGGCCGGACAGACGGCGGTTGTCATGGGCGCAGGATGTATCGGGCTGGTGACGATGATGGCGTTAAAGGCTATGGGCGTATCAAAGGTATATGTAGTTGATATCATGGAGAAACGTCTGGAAAAAGCGATGGAGTTAGGCGCTGACGGAGTGATCAACGGGAAAGAAAAGGATGCGGTAGAAGAAGTGCTGCGCCTTACGGATGGCAAAGGATGCGACCTTGCGGTGGAGACGGCAGGAACAGAGTTTACGACAGTGCAGACTATCCATATGACGAAAAAGGGTTCCAACATCGTACTGGTAGGATACAGCAAGAGCGGTGAGATGACTCTTCCGATGAGCCTGGTGCTTGATAAGGAGCTGACCTTTAAGACGGTATTCCGTTACCGTCATATCTACCCGATGGCCATAGAGGCAGTGGCGGCAGGAAAGGTGAACTTAAAAGGGATCGCCACCAATATATTCTCGCTGGACGAGGTGCAGAAAGCGATGGACTACAGCGTGAGCAACAAGGCGGATATCGTAAAGGCGGTCATCCGTATCACGGAAGAGTAAGACTTGCGTTTTATAGAGTAAAAGAGCTGACTGAAGGAAAGAGAGAAGAAAAGACCGGAGTATGTATGAAATGCATCTCCGGTCTTTCTTTACAGACGAGGGGCGGTTACTTCCACTCCAGCATATAGCGCTGGAAAGTAACAGCATCCTGCGCGTCTTTATCAAGCTGGGATTCCGTTGCGCCGCGGCTTAAGTCGTGCCAGATGTGGATGTCTCTTCCTACCTGTCCGCCCATGGCCACGAAAGGCTCCATGACAACGGTTCCGTCATATTGGATATCGCGGAGGGCCTCGCCGATCTCGCGCCATGGAGTGCGCCCTTTGCCCGGAACCATGCGGTTGCATTCTCCTGTGTGGAGATGGCCCAGAAGGCTGCCGGCAGTGCGGATGGCATCGGCAATGCTCGTCTCCTCGATATTCATATGAAATGTATCTAACATTACCTTCACGTTGTCCTGGCCGACTTCTGTTACGAATGAGACGCCCTCTTCTGCGGTGTTCAGGATATGGTTTTCAAACCGGTTCAGCACTTCCATTCCTAAGTCAATGCCATACTGCTTTGCGATGGGGGCAAGGGTCTGCATGCCCTCTACGCTCCGTTTCCAGTCTTCAGCTTTGTCAACACCGTCGAAGCTGACTGGCCAATAGGAATAGAGGGCGCCGCCGATCAGATGGATGTCAAGCTGTGCCATCACGTCAAAGAGCTGTTTGTACCACTCTGTGGCATTTTTTACAACAGCCGGGTCGGAAGCTCCCATGTTGTGTTCAGATGTGGGGCCGTAGCCTGCTGTAAGCTGAATTCCGTTTTTCGCGGCACAGGATTTTAACGACTGGATCTGTGCGGGGGTGTAATCCGGAAGCGGCGCCGCGCCTACTTCAAGGATATCGAAACCTAGACGCGCAGCTTTTTCTACATAATATTCGTAGTCTGCCGCCCATTCTTTTTCCCAGTATGCATAGTAGATGCCATGTTTCATAGTCGAACCTCCTTTATAAAAGCGTTTTATATATGTATTTATTATAACATTGCGGTCTGCGGTTGACAAGCATTTTACATTGATTTTAACAGGATTATATGCCGGACTGCGCGATGGACAGGAGCTGATGAAAGCATTTGCGCGCAGCGGCGGCATTGCCAAGCTAAGTTTGGTTGACGCTTTCAGGAAATATTCTTCCGCCAGAGGGTGCCGCGAGTATGCGGCGCTGCCCGGGATGGGGAAAATAAAAAAAGATATTGAAAAATCGTACATGATATGTTACAATGCAAATAAGTTAAATACTTAATTAAACACTATAATAAAGAATAAAATAAAGAAATAAAGTTCGGAAATGATAAAAAAATAACATTATGCAAAATAGCTAAAAACGATATCAATAATTTGTCAGAAATTACGGCTTGCACAAAATAGTTTTCAGGGTTATAATTTCAATAACATTTATAAAACGCATTTATAAAAGTCTTATATCAAACGTTTCACAAAATTAATTCAGAATCAGAAAAGGGAGGAATTAAAAAGATGGGAATTATTGAAAAGATGAGACTGGACGGAAAAGCTATTTATGTTACAGGAGCAGCAAGCGGCATCGGCAAATGCGCGGCGATGGCATTCGCGGAGGCGGGAGCAGACGTTGCGGTTGTAGATATCAATATTGAAGGGGCGCAGGCAGTCGCAAAGGAGATTGCAGAGGCTACAGGCTCTAAGACAATCGCAATCCAGTGCGACGTTACAGACCAGGAGCAGGTTGAGGCCATGGTTGCGAAGGTAGTTGATACATACGGAAAGCTTGACGCATGTTACAACAACGCAGGAATCGCGCTGAACGTACCGGCAGAAGAGATGTCATATGAGCAGTGGCTCAAAGTAATCAACATTAACCTGAACGGCGTGTTCTTATGTGCGACAGCAGCAGGGCGCGTAATGTTAAAGCAGGGATACGGCTCGATCATTAACACCGCGTCTATGTCAGGTCATATCGTAAATGTACCGCAGCCGCAGTGTGCATACAACGCATCCAAGGCCGGCGTTATCATGCTGACAAAATCCCTTGCGGTTGAGTGGGCAAAGACCGGCGTCCGCGTGAACAGCATAAGCCCGGGATATATCGGGACAGATCTTATCATGAATGCACCGCATCTGAAACCGCTGATTGAGCAGTGGAATGCAATGGCTCCGATGGGAAGGCTCGGAAAGCCGGAAGAGCTGCAGTCAGTTCTTGTATACCTGGCAGGCGATACAAGCTCATTTACAACGGGTTCCGATATTGTCGTTGACGGAGCGTTTACCTGTTTCTAAAGCTTGTTATAGCGAAAAGCTATACATATAAATAACACTTATAAAATAAAGGAGGAAAAGTAGTATGAAGAAAAAAGTGTTAAGCACAATTCTTAGCATCGCTATGGTAGCAGCAATGCTCATGGGATGTACAACAGAGAGCCCGGCGTCAAGCGATTCCGGCGATGAAGGCGGAGAAGGAAAGTCCGGCGGCAAGAAGATTGGCATCACAATCCAGAACTATGAGAATGCATATTGGGCAGGCGTTATGAGCAAGCTCGACAAGATTCTGAAAGACGAAGGATATGAGGCGACGATCGTTGGATGCGAGGAGAACTCCGGCAAGCAGATCGAGCAGATTGAGAACTTTATCACAGCAGGGTGCGATCTGATCATGGTTCATCCTAACGATGCAGACGCAGTAGAGGAAGTATGCGGACGTGCTATGAAGGAAGGCATCAAAGTTATGTGCTGGGATAACCCGATGGAAAACACAACAGCGAACTGGGTTCTTGACAACACGGAGCTTGGAAAAGAGATTGGTAAAGAGGCTGCAAAATTCATTAACGAGCACTACACAGCGGACAACAAGGCTGAGGTCTGCGTAATCGGTAAGCCGGATACACAGGTTCTGTTAGAGAGACAGAACGGTATCGAGGCAGGCCTTAAAGAGAACTGCCAGGACAACTACGACATCGTAAAGACGATTGACGGTGTTGTTAACAACGAAGTTCAGTCCAAGGCTGAGACAGTTCTTCAGGCTAATCCGGACTGTAAAGTATGGGTAGGCGTTGGCGCAGGCGCAATGATCGGTTCCAACACAGCTCTTCTTGCAAAATACGGCGGAGCAGGCAAGATTCCGGAGGACTGCGGCGTTATTACAACAGACGTAACAAAAGAGCAGTTAGAAGGACTGAAAGCAGGTGATCAGGCGATCAGAACAATTGTTGGTTTTGAAGGATCTGATACAGATACAGCTCAGGCATGTTTCGAGATGTTCAAGAGAATCCTTGACGGTGAGGATTTCTCAGCGGATAAGAATGTTTACAGACCGTTCCTGACGATCGATAGCAGCAATATTGACAAGATCTTAGACGGAATGACCTAAACGCTTGAAACACGGCTGGTAACTGATGAGACGGAGGCGGCCGAAAGCTGCCTCCAAATAATATAATCACGGGGGAAGACTATGAGCGAAGAGTATGTATTGCAATTACAGCATATAAGAAAAGAATACCCGGGTGTTGTTGCGTTGAAAGATGTTACGCTTGAATTAAAGAAGGGTGAGATCCTGGCATTGATCGGAGAGAATGGCGCAGGCAAATCTACCCTGATCAAATGCTGTTCCGGAGCAGTTATCCCGACTTCAGGAAAAATTGTTGTGAACGGAAAAGAATTTACAAGCATGACACCTCAGCTCGCGGCAGAGAATGGAATTGCGATTATCTATCAGGAATTTAATAACGTAAAGGAATTATCGGCAGCAGAGAACTTATTTTTAGGACGTCCGATCCGAAAGGGCATAGTCGTAGATAAGGCTGCCATGGAAAAAGAGGCTGTGAAAGCCTTTGAACGGCTGCACATCAAGATCGACCCGAAGACACTGATGAAGAATCTGACGGTGGGATACCAGCAGATGGTGGAGATTGCCAAGGCAATCCAGCAGAACGCGCAGATACTGATCATGGATGAACCGTCAGCTCCTCTTACAAGCGCGGAAGTAGAAAGCATGTTTGAAGTGGTGGAGCAGCTCAGAGACGAAGGAATCTCGATCATCTATATCTCCCACAGGCTGGAAGAACTCTACCGCCTGTCTGACCGGATCTTAGTCATGCGCGACGGAGAGTATGTGAAGACGCTTATCACAAAAGAAAGCCATACGCAGGAGCTTATCCAGCTTATGGTAGGGCGTGAGCTGACGGAGACATACCCGCCGAGAGGAGACTGCGTCAAGGAAGACGATGTTGTCCTGGAGCTTAAAGATGTCACCGGCAACGGGGATAAGAACATATCCCTGAAAGTCCGCAGAGGTGAGATCCTCGGTCTGGGGGGGCTTGTAGGAGCCGGACGTACAGAGCTTGCACAGCTCATCTTCGGGGCTGCGAAAAAAGACTCCGGACAGATCATATTCAAAGGAAAAGAAATCAATCCAAAGAGCCCGAGAGAGGCGATAGATTTAGGGCTTGCGCTTGTGCCGGAAGACCGGAAACGCCACGGCGCGATGCTTGGCATATCCATTAAGAATAATATAAATATGCCGATATACGAGAAAAATTCTACATTAAGTGTCATTGATTCCAAGAAAGAAAAAGAGATTGCTGAAAAGTACCAGAAGAATATGGCGATCAAGACACCGTCCCTTAATCAGCTTGTCAAGAACTTAAGCGGTGGTAACCAGCAGAAGGTAATCCTTGGAAGATGGCTTGCTGCTGATTCGGAGCTGATCATTTTCGACGAGCCTACGCGCGGTATCGATGTAGGCGCAAAATATGAAATATACAAATTAATGAACGACTTAGTAGAAAAAGAAGGAAAGGCAATCCTGATGATTTCTTCCGAGATGGAAGAGCTGATGGGTATGTCTGACCGGATCATTGTACTGGCAGAAGGTGACATGACCGGGGAACTCAGCAAAGAAGAGTTCAGCCAGGAGAGGATTATGGCGTTTGCATCAGCAGCCAATGTTGAGGAGGTCTAAGGTGATATGAAAGAGAATAAACTTGTAAATCAAATAAAAGATAAGGCAATCTGGGTAGTACTTATAGTTCTGGCTATTGTCTTCACGGTTGCAAATCCCAGGTTTATCAGCCCCAGCAACCTGCTTACACTGCTGCGGCAGGTATCCATGTACGGTATCGCATCCATCGGTATGACGTTCGTCATCCTGCTTGGCGACATTGACCTTTCCACAGGTACGATTATTTCCTTTGTAAATATTATCTGTGCGTATATGATGGTAAATATGGGAATCAACCCGGTGGTTGCAGTGATTATATCAATTATCGCAGCAACGTTGATCGGTGTTATGAATGGTTTCATGGTATCGACGGTAGGCATTCCGGCAATCATTGCTACATATGCGACGCAGACGGCATTTATGGGCCTGGCGCTTATCATCTGCGGCGGTATGCCAATCAGCGGGTTCTCACAGGGATTTGCAATGATCGGTCAAGGCTACATAGGGATTATCCCGATTCCGGTAATTATTATGATCATCTGCTTTGCAATCGGTTCCTTTATCCTGAACAAGACCTATTTCGGGCGCTATTTCTATGCGGTAGGCGGTAATGTGGAGGCTGCCAAGCTTTCCGGTATCCGTGTAGGGAGAATTAAATACCTTGTGTTTGCAATCTCAGGATTTTTTGCAGGACTTGCCGGTATCGTAATGCTGTCCCGTACTGCATCCGGTAATGCATCTGCCGGTGCTGACGGATTTGAGTTCGAGGTTATCACCTGCGTAGTTTTGGGCGGCGTGTCCATCACGGGCGGACTTGGCAAGATGTCGGGCGTTGTAGCCGGTACCTTTATCATCGGCGCGCTGAAAAACGGTATGGTGCTTATGAATGTCAATTCCTATGTACAGAAGATTGTCATGGGTGTCGTACTTGCCCTTGCAGTTGGGTTTGACTGTATGCAGAATAAAAAGAGGCAGAGCTAATAGTTTCGAAGATGAATTTATAATCCCGGCAAATGTCATGTTTGCCGGGATTTTTTCGTAAAGATGTTGATTTGTGTGGGATTGGGGATTATAATAATAATACAAACATTTTATGAGTGGGTAATGAAAGATGCGGACAGGAAAATTAAGCGTAAACGAGATTAAAATAAAAAACAGACAGATGATTTATCAGCATATCCGCGCTCACGGGCCAGTGTCAAAGCAGGATATTGTTGTTGCATTACAGTTAAGCCTTCCGACAGTTACACAGAATCTGGAATATCTGAAAGAACATGGCCTGATTGATGATTCGCAGCAGATTAAAAATACCGGCGGCCGCAATGCCACGGCGTATACTTATATAAAAGATGCAAAGCAGGCGATGGGAGTATATATATCGGCCCATCATATGAATGTGGTGGCCCTTGACCTTGCCGGCGGCGTTCTCGGGCAGATGAGGCGGAGGGTGAAGTTTAACCTGGATGACGACGCTTACCTGAAAGAGATGGGCGAGGCGGTAGAGAAAGTGAAAGAAGAGGCCGGGATAACGGATGAAGGGCTTCTGGGCGTGGGCATCTCGGTTCCCGGATTGGTGTCAGGCGACGGGTCGCGCGTAGTGTATGGAAAGACGCTTGATTTTACCGGCAAGACTAAGGAGGAAATCGCAAAGTATATACCGTATAAGATCCGGCTTTTTCATGATTCCCATGCCGCGGGTCGCATCGTGGCGTGGCATGATGATAAAGTCCAGGTGGCTTTTTACATCAGCTTAAGCAACAGTATCGGCGGGGCCATCATTATGAATAACAAATTGTTCGGCGGCGTTGAATACAAAGGCGGCGAGCTTGGGCATATGACGATTGTTCCGGAGGGAGGAGAGAAGTGCTACTGCGGAAAGTACGGCTGTCTCGATACGGTGTGCAAGACGGAAAAGCTTGACTGGTATACGGACGGCAACCTGGAAGAATACTTCCAGAAACTAAAAGACGGCGACGATACGGCCGTGAAACTCTGGGATGAGTATCTTGAGAATCTGTCCACGGCGATTCATAATATGAGGATGATTTTTGCCGTAGACGTGATTTTGGGGGGCTATGTAGGGAAATATATCGGTGAATATATGGATGAGCTGAGAAAAAGAGTTGACGCGAAGAATCCGTTTGGAGACAAAGCGGAAGATTATCTGTATATGTCTGAATATGAAGGAGAAGAATGTTCCGCCGGAGCTGCGATATTTTTTGTCGAAGAATTTATGGACGGAATTTAGATAAAGTCAGTTATTGTGCAATATAGCTAAAAACGGGAAACATAATTTTGGGATTCTGTAAATTGACAGAATCCCTTTTTAGTTGTATTATATAAATAGCTTTTATAAAATGTGTTTAAAGAATGAAAAATCAAGTCAGAAGGAGGATGAAGATGAATTATCTTTTAGGAACAGACATTGGAACGTCGGGAACTAAGACAATTATGATGGATACGAACGGAAAGCTGATTTCCCAGGATCTCCAGGAATATGACGTGCTGACGCCAAAGCCGCTCTATGCAGAGCAGTGGCCGGACGTGTGGTATGAGGCGACGAAAGATTCTATTCGCAACTGCGTAGCCAAGGCGGCGGAGGAAGGAGTTGCCAAAGAGGATATCAAAGGCATCGCCATCAGCGGCCTGTACGGGGGCTCCGGCATCCCGCTGGATGAAGGGATGAACCCGGTCCGCCCGTGCATGATCTGGATGGACAGGAGAGCGGACGAGGAGACAAAGTGGGTGCTTGACAATATCGGGGAGGAGAAACTTCTTGAGATTACCCACAATGGCGCGGACCCGTATTATGGTTATACGAAGATTCTGTGGATGAAGAATCATGAGCCTGAGAACTGGGCAAAGACAAAGCTTTTCCTTCCTCCGAATGATTATGTGATATACAGATTGACAGGCGAGGTTGCAATCGATTATTCTTCCGCGGGGAATATCGGCGGCATCTTCGATATGAACAAGCGCGAATGGTCAAAAGAACTGTTTGACGCGATGGGGATCCCCATGTCTATGATGCCTCGGAGAATCGTAGAGTCTACCGACATCGTCGGAGGGATGACAGAAGAAAGCGCAAAGGATTTAGGGCTCTGGGAAGGACTTCCGGTCATTGCCAGCGGGATTGACTGCGGGGCTGCGAATATCGGGCTTGGCGTCTTTGAGTCCGGAGTGTATGCTGCGGCGATTGGAACTTCCATGTGCGGAGCGCTGATTTCCGATAAGCCGGTGAACGGCAAGGGCTTGATCGTATGGCCGTATCTGTATGATGCAAAGAATCTTTCTTATTATTTTGCGGGCGGCAATACGGCAGGAGCGATTGTAAAGTGGTTCAGGAATACTTTATGCCAGTGGGAGATCGAACAGCAGAAAAATGGCGGGCCCAGCATGTATGACGTGCTTAACGGACAGGCCGGGCAGATCCCGGCGGGAAGTGAGGGGCTTGTGGTGCTCCCGTATTTCATGGGGGAGAGAAGTCCGGTATGGGATTCTGACGCAAAAGGAACGATTGTAGGACTTTCCCTGGCCCACACGAAAGGGCATCTTTACCGGGCGTTTCTTGAGGCGGTTGCTTACTGCCTGCGGGATGCGATGGAGGCCACGGGAGAAGACCTGGGAGAATATATACTGATCGCCGGGGGCGTCACAAAGTCAAAGGTATGGAGGCAGATATTTGCGGACGTGACAGGCTATCCGGTTGTGTGCCCTATCTACGATGTGGAGGCCAACATGGGAGATGTGATGCTGGCAGGCATCGGAACGGGGATTCTGACTTATGAAGAGGTAAAAAAATGGCAGGTGCTTGACGATAAGATCATGCCGGATGAAGAGAACCATAAGAAATATAACGAATACTTCCGTCTTTATAAGAGCATTTACAATCATCTGAAGGACGATATGAAGGATTTAACAAAAGCCCGTTAATTATTCGGGAGCCTGGAAACCATAGATGATATAAAGGAGACAGATTATGGAGTTGACAATTAGCGGATTAAAGAAACACGGAGATTGGGAAAGCGTAGGTATCAAGCTCCCGGGTTATGATGTGGAGGCCGCGGCGGAGGCGGCAAAGAAGAATCCGAGATGGGTTCATTTTGGAATCGGCAATATCTTTCGTATCTTCCTTGGAGGAATTGCAGACACATTGCTGGAAGAAGGGGAGATGGATGCGGGGATTACCTGCGTGGAATCTTTTGATTACGATGTGGTGGATAAAATCTATGACCCGTATGACAATCTGGCGCTGAGCGTTATTTTAAACGGAGACGGGACGCAGGAGAAAAAAGTACTCGGCTCGCTTGCGGAGGCGCTGAAGGCACAGAGCAGCGACGCGGCGGCATGGCAGCGGCTGAAAGAGATATTTTCCGCGGAGAGCCTTCAGATGGTGTCGTTTACCATTACAGAAAAGGGATATGCTTTAAAGAAGGCAGACGGGGCTTTTTTTGAATATGTAGAAAAAGATATTGAAAACGGGCCTGAGAAAGCGACGGGGGCTATGGCGATCGTCACGGCGATGCTTTTAGAGCGCTATCACAAGAACAAAGCGCCGCTTGCATTGGTATCTATGGACAACTGCTCCCAGAACGGGAAACTGCTGGGCGAGTCTGTGCTGACGATGGCCAGGGAGTGGAATAAGAGAGGCTTTGCGGAGGACGGCTTTGTCTCTTATGTAAGCGACAGCGCAAAGATTTCTTACCCGTGGACAATGATTGATAAGATCACCCCAAGGCCAGGCGAAAAGCTGGCGGACGCTCTCGAGGCGGCGGGCGTGGAGAATATGCAGCCTGTGGTTACGTCTAAGAGGACATACATCGCCCCGTTTGTCAATGCGGAAGGGCCGCAGTACCTGGTCATCGAAGATGATTTCCCCAACGGGCGTCCGGCTCTGGAAAAAGCGGGAGTATATATGACGGACCGGGATACGGTCAATAAGTCGGAGAGGATGAAAGTGACCGTGTGCCTGAATCCGATCCATACGGCGCTCGGCCCTTATGGATGCGTGCTGGGATACGACCTCTTTTCGGATGAGATGAAAGATCCGGATATGTTAAAGCTGGGAAATCTTGTGGGCTACGGAGAGGGGATGGAAGTAGTTCCGGACCCGGTTATACTTTCCCCGAAGAAGTTCCTTGACGAGCTTATGCAGGAGAGATTCCCGAACCCGTATCTTGGGGACACGTGTCTCAGGCTTTGTACGGACTCTTCCCAGGGGCTGGGAGTGCGTTTCGGCGTTACGGTGAAAGCCTATGTGGAAAAGTACGGAGACGCAAAGAAACTGGTAGGCATTCCGCTGGCAATCGCCGGGTGGCTCCGGTATATCCTTGGGGTTGACGATAAAGGAGAGACGTATGAGCTTGCACCGGACCCGATGGCAAAAGAGATGCAGGAAAGACTTGCGGATATTGTGATCGGAGACCCTTCAAGCCTTACGGATCAATTGAGATGGTTCCTTTCCAATGAAAACATATTTTTTGTGAATCTTTATGACGCAGGAATTGGAGAATTGATCGAAGAAATATTCAGGGAAGAGATTAAAGGGCCGGGGGCTGTTCGGGCGACGGTTCAAAAATATCTTTCATAAAAATGCAGGGTGCAGCTTTTACAAGTAAGCTGCACCCTGTTATTATTACAGAAAAAACAAAAACAACATAAAAACAATAAAATAAAAGTTGAATTATACTGAAAATAATGGTAATATAGTCTTGAAAACAAAATGAAACAAAGAAAAACAAAGAAAAACAATGAAAACAGGAGGGGTATGATGTTAGCGATAGAGAGGAGGAATGAAATCTTAGAAAAGCTGCAGAGTGAAAAATGCGTTGTTGTCAGCGAACTCAGCCAGCATTACGGCGTATCTGAGGAGACGATACGGAGGGATTTGGAAAAACTGGAGAATGACGGGCTCGTAATCAAGACTTATGGAGGCGCTGTACTGAATGAACACAGCATTTTTGACCTGCCTTTTAATATTCGTAAAAACCAGATGATTGCAGAAAAGCAAAGAATCGCAGAGGCGGTGGACGAACTGGTGAGGGATGGGGAGGCGATCATGCTTGATGCCAGCTCAACAGCCGCTTATATCGCCCGGGGGCTGCGGAAAAAGAAAAAGCTCACAGTAATCACGAATTCAGTGGAAATTATAATCGAGCTTTTTGACGTGCCGGAGTGGAACGTGATCTCCACCGGAGGGGTGTCAAGGGAAAGGTCATTTGGCCTGGTCGGACCCCGGACAAATCAGATGATCAATTATTACCATGTGGATAAAGCATTTATTTCCTGCAAAGGACTTACGATGGAGGCAGGGCTTACAGACTCGGACGAGCAGGACGCGGACAGTAAAAGGGCAATGCTCAGAGCCGCAAACGAAAAGATTCTTGTAGTTGACAGTTCTAAGTTTGGAAAGTCGGCTTTCACGAGAACAACAGGACTTGACGACATTGATAAGGTAGTGACGGATAAACGGCCGTCCGCACAGTGGATGAGGGAATTTGAGAGGCTGGGGATCGAATGTATCTATCCTGACAGAAAAAATTAAAATATATTAGAGGAGGTATCATTATGCCATTAGTTACATCAACAAAAATGTTAAAGGACGCACAGAAAGGAAACTATGCGGTCGGAGCATTCAATGCGGAGAATATGGAGATGGTAAAAGCCATTATCCAGGCTGCGGAGGAATTAAAAGCCCCTGTTATGATTCAGACGACTCCGTCTACGATTAAGTACGGAACGCTGGAGACATATGTTGCGATGGTATCCGCAGAGGCAGAGAAGGCAGCGGTTCCGGTATGCCTGCACCTTGACCATGGCAATAGCTTTGAGCTGGCGGTTCAGGCAATGAAAGCCGGATATACGTCTGTTATGATTGACGGCTCTCACGAGGACTTTGAGGGGAATATAGCTGTGACCAAAAAGGTGGCGGATGTGGCTAATGCCCTGGGAATCCCGGTAGAGGCAGAGCTTGGAAAGGTGGGAGGCAAAGAGGATGACCTGGAGGCTGACGCTGACACGAACACGGACCCGGAGGAGGCGAAGGAATTTGTGGAGAGGACGGGCGTCAATTCTCTTGCAGTTGCCATCGGCACAGCACACGGCTTTTATCACGGCACGCCGGTTCTTGATAAAGAGCGGGTATCTGAAGTGAAGAAACTGGTATCAGTTCCGTTAGTTCTTCACGGGGCATCCGGACTGAGCGAGGAGGATGTAAGAGAGTGCGTGGAAAGAGGAATGTGCAAGGTGAATTTTGCAACGGAGCTTCGTGCAGCATATACAGATGCATGCAAAAAGCTGCTTGACGAGAAGCCGGAAACATTCGACCCGAAGAAATTAGGCGTTGTGGGGATTGAGGCAGTTAAGGAAATCGTTAAGAGCCGTATGATCATGTGCGGATGTGACGGAAAGGCAGAGTGATTGACTGGAGGTTTTGATGAAACAGTATTTGTTGGGGATTGATATAGGCACGAGCGCCTGCAAGATTGCCGTGTTTGAGGAAAACGGACAGGTGGTTGCCAGCGGGAATCACGATTATCAGGTGTATTATCCGAAAGTCGGATGGGCAGAGCAGAATCCGGATGAGTGGTGGGCGGCGGTCTGCAAAGCTGTCCGTGAAACTTTGGAAAAGGGGAGCATAAAGCCGGAGGATATTGCAGGAGTAGGGATTGACGGACAGAGCTGGTCTGCGATACCTATGGATAAGGACGGAAATGTCCTTGCGAATACTCCCATCTGGATGGATACGAGAGCGGCGGATATCTGTAAGGAAGTGGGAGGCAGGATAGGAGAAGACAGCATCTTTGAGGTGTGCGGGAATCCGTTTAAGCCTTCCTACACGACGCCGAAAATCCTGTGGTATAAAAAGAACATGCCCGAAGTCTACGCACAGACTTATAAAATCCTACAGTCCAACAGCTATATTGCGTACAGGCTGACAGGCGAGTTTACCCAGGAGCTGTCGCAGGGATACGGACTTCACTGTTTTGACATGAGGAAAGGCGTCTGGGATCTTGATATGTGTAAGGCGCTTGGCGTTGAGCCGGGGATGCTCCCGGATATCGTTCCATGCCATCAGGTGGTTGGAAAAGTAACGCAGAAAGCGGCGGCAGAATGCGGCCTTACGGAAGGAACTCCGGTTGTTGCAGGAGCTTTGGACGCGGCATGCGGAACCCTTGGGGCAGGCGTGATACATCCGGGGGAGACGCAGGAGCAGGGCGGACAGGCAGGCGGGATGAGCATCTGCCTGGATACGTACAAGGCCGACCCGAGACTGATCTTAAGTTTCCATGCAGCGCCGGGGCAGTGGATCCTTCAGGGTGGAACCGTCGGCGGCGGCGGGGTGATGCGCTGGCTTGAAAAGGAATTTGCCGATTATGAGAGGATTAAAGGAAAAGAGCTTGGTGTAAGTTCCCTTGAACTTTTCAACGAGATAGCAGAGAAGGCAGCGCCGGGCAGCGACGGCATGGTATTTTTGCCTTATATGTCCGGGGAGCGTTCGCCGATCTGGGATGAGAATGCCAAGGGAGTGTATTACGGGCTGGACTTCAGCAAGACAAAAGGGCATTTCGTGCGCGCCGCTATGGAGGGCGTGGCATTGTCTCTGAGGCATAATATAGAAGTCGCAGAGGCGGCCGGGGCAACGGCAAAAGAACTCCGGGCGATGGGAGGCTCGGCAAACTCCCTTCTCTGGACGCAGATTAAGGCGGACGTAACCGGAAAGAGAATCATCGTTCCGTCGTCAGACACCGCAACGACGCTGGGGGCTGTGATTTTGGCAGGCGTGGGTGTCGGGATGTACAAAAGTTTTGAGGAGGCAGTGGAAAAGACGGTAGTCATTAAGCGGGAGCACGAGCCAAATCAGGATAATAAAAAAGTGTATGATGAAAATTATGAGGTTTATCTTCAATTATATGAGAATTTAAAAGCAGTTATGGGAAGAAAGAGGTAAGGAAAGATGGGCAATATGAAAGCAGGGGTAGTACACGCAAGGGAAGATATCCGGTTTGAGGATATTGAAAAGCCGGTACCAGGCGAAGGACAGGTACTCATCAAAGTGAAATATACCGGGATCTGCGGCTCCGACGTGCCGAGGGTAAACGCAGACGCATGTCACTTTTTCCCAAATGTATTAGGGCATGAATTTTCCGGAACAGTAGAAGACACCGGAAAGGGCGTTACTTCTTTAAAAACAGGAGACCGTGTGGCAGGTGTTCCGCTCGTTCCATGCATGAAATGTGAGGACTGCCAGAAGGGGAACTATTCTCTTTGCAAACATTACAGCTTTATCGGCTCCAGGGAATTCGGAAGCTTTGCAGAGTATGTGGTAGTTCCGGAGAAAAATGCGGTGAAGTTTGACGATGAGGTTTCCTTTGAGCAGGGAGCATTTTTCGAGCCTGCGACGGTAGCGCTCCACGGCCTTAAGAGAGTTCCCTATGAGGGAGGAAAGACGGTAGCCATATTAGGCGGCGGAACCATCGGCATGTTTGTGATGCAGTGGGCAAAGATCTTTGGGGCGGCAGAGGCGGTCGTATTCGATATCGAGCCTTCCCGTCTGGAGCTTGGGCAGCGTCTGGGAGCAACGGCGGGGATCAACACGCTGGAAAAAGACTTTATGGCTCAGGCGATGGAGCTGACAGAAGGCAGAGGATTTGACTATGTGTTCGAGACAGCCGGGAATACAATTACTATGAAAATGGCATTTGAGCTGGCGGCAAATAAAGCAAATGTATGTTTTGTGGGAACGCCTACGAAGGATTTGAGCTTTTCTGTAAAAGAGTGGGAGAATATGAACCGCAAGGAGTTTACCCTCACCGGTTCCTGGATGTCTTACAGCGCGCCGTTCCCGGGACAGGAGTGGAAGGCGGTAGCCCATTACTTCAAGACCGGCGACTTGAAATTTGACGAGTCATTTATCTATAAAAAGGTGCCGCTTGCGAAGATTGCGGATGCATTCGAGTGGTATAAGACGCCCGGAACAGTGAAGGGTAAGATCCTGATTGACAGCGAGCAATCTTACGAAACAGCATGATAAGATGGTAATCCATGAGACAGAGATTGCTCACAGGAATGGTTCGGGGCGGTAGTTCGGGTTTTGATACATAAAACCGCCCCTCGTTCTTATATTAGGTTTTCGCAGAACGTGCAACCAGAGTGTTCCTGACCCGTAAATAGTAAGTGTAGAATTTATCTGTAAATTTCAAACAATATTATCTTGCATATTGTGATATTGAATGTTATTATGATCTCAACTAAATTTGCCAGTAGTCTATTCTGATTTCAAAATCTGGAGATGGTTCTTTTTCGATGGTGTTTCAACCAGAAAATTCAATTTAGCAGAATAAAAAAGTAGAAATGAAGGGTTCCGGTTTTGTCATTTTTTACAGAGGATATTGTATTAATATCGCAAAATAAAGCCTTTAGGGAAAAGTCTGTAAGAAAGAGAATCAGGATACTCAAAGAAAGGAGAGTGTGTTATAATGGGATTAGAACAAAGACAGTTGTATCCAGGAGGGAACGTGGTGATGAGTAATGAGGAGAAGTTGTACACGATAGCAGATGTAGAGGCGCTGCCGGAAGAGGAGTTGGCGGAGCTTATAGATGGAAAGATGTACATGATGGGAACGCCTACTGCAACGCATCAAAGATTGATTGGGTTTTTGTATCTGAAATTTGCAAACTATATCAATGGTAAAAAAGGTAAGTGTGAGGTTATTTTGTCTCCGTTGGGAGTATATTTAAACGAAACGGATAATTATGTGATACCGGATTTATTCGTGGTCTGCGATAAAGATAAGGTAGATGAGAAAGGATGCCATGGAGGGCCGGATCTTGTGGTTGAAGTAGTTTCTCCGAGTTCTAAGAGAATGGATTATGCAATAAAGCTGTTCAAATACCGAACCTATGGTGTGAGGGAGTATTGGATTGTTGATGCGGAAAAGAAACGGGTACAGATATATGATTTGGAGCATAGCAATATGGAGGAGCATTCATTTTCGGATAAAGTGCCTGTGGGAATCTATGAAGGGGATTTGGAAATTGATTTTTCAGAAATTAATCTTGATGATAGAATCGTCACTTATTAAGGGTGGCGGTTCTTATGATGTTGATAAATATAATTTATAGTTGACATAAATTGGTCATGTGATATATTACCAATAAGAATATTTTTTGGACTGAATGGTTATGTTGATAAATACCAATTTACAGCGGAGAGGGAGGTGATCATTATGAATCTGAAGATTTTCCAAAAAGGCTTTCACTACTCTCGGGACGGCCAGGGGAACCGTCTTGTATACCATCTGCAGGGCTGCAATATGAACTGTAAGTGGTGCGCCAACCCGGAGGGGATGAAGATGGAGGGGGTCATCTGTACGGATAAGGACTGGCTTACAGAAGGGCTGTGCCCCGAAGGAGCCGTGAAGGACGGAACACTGGACCGAAAGGTATGCGATGGATGTACGTCCAGAGAATGCCTGTCCGCAAAGCACAGGAGCAAGGGGATACGCCTTTCTTGTGAAGAAATGTCAGTGGAAGAAGTGTATGAGGAGATTGTGAGGAGCAGCCCGATGTTCTATGACGGAGGGGGCGTGACATTCACCGGCGGGGAGGCGACGATGCAGTTTGAGCCGCTTAGGGAGCTTTTTATCCGGCTTAAGGGGGCGGGGCTGCATACCGCCATAGAGACGAACGGGAGCCATCCGAGACTGCCGGAACTTTTCCCATACATCGACCAGCTTATTATGGACTGCAAGCACTGGGATAGAGAAAAGCATAAAGAATATACAGGAGTTTCCATAGAGACGGTGCTTAAAAATCTTAAGGCGGCGGTAAAAGAGCATGGACAGCTGGATGTGCGGGTGCCGCTGGTGGGCGGGGTAAATGACAGCGAGGAAGACATGGAGAGGTTTGCTGGCCTTTTTGAGACATTGCGGGGCGATAAGGTGACATTTGAAATCCTTAAGTACCATGAGTTTGGGAAAAATAAATGGGAGCAGTGCGGATGGGTTTACGGGATGGACGAAAGAGCCCATGTGACGGCAGAACAGGTCAGGCATTTCAGAGAGCTGATAAAAAGCCGGGGATTAAATGTGAAAATAAGTTAAAAGGCAAGAGAAGCTGATAGATAGAAAAAGCCTGAAAGTAAAGAAAGGAGAGGAAACCATGGGAATGAAAGCCATTTTAAACGCGCGGGAAATCACGGAGCTTGCGAAAAAGCGTTTTCAGGAGGAAAGGGAGCTTGACCATCTGGAGGGGTGGTTTCTGGCAAAAGAGATTCAGAGGGAATGTGACGAAAAATTTAAGGACGAAGCGGACTGCATCCGTATCGCGAAGACACAGGTTGAGGTCATGAAGGAGATTCCTTTAAGTATCGGGGATTACCATGTATTTGCCGGAACCCAGGATGATTCCTTTGCACGTTCCTACGCGCTGATTAATCCTGCATTTACCGTAGATTCTTTCAGCGGTTACTGCGACCCGGTGGCAGTGTTCAGAGACATTGAGCCGATTGGGGATATCACACAGGAAAGAATTGATGCGCTTAGAGAATACAATAACCGGACGCCCTATGCGGATGCCCTCAGAAAAGCGTATGACATTGCGGGAGACAGCACAAGCGAGGCGATCTTTTTTATTGAGCAGGTAACCGGGCATCTGATTCCGGATGTGAGGAAACTTTTAGCCTGCGGAACAAAGGGGATCAGAGAGGAGATAGACAGGAATCAGGCGAAATGCTCCGATGGCAGAAGGGATTATTTTGAGGCCATGAAGATATCCCTCGGCGCGCTGGAGGTATTGGCGGACAGATATGCAGAGCTGGCGGAGGAAAAAGAGCAGGCATCGGACGGGAAAGACAGGGAGCGCTACCGGCTTATGAAAGATACGCTTAGGAAAGTTCCGGGAGAGGGCGCTGAGAATCTTTTTGAGGCGCTCCAGGCGTTCATACTCATCTGGCAGACTATGTGCCTGGAGCAGACGCCCAACCCCTTTGCTTTTTCGGTGGGGAATGCAGACCGCATCTTTGAGCCTTACCGGGCAAAGACGGATATGGACAGAGAGGAGGCGGCAGCGCTTTTCAAGCATCTTCTCGTATTTTTCAATGTGGCGGACAGAAGCTGGGCGATTTCCCAGAACTTGATCGTCGGGGGGAAATCCAACGACGGGAAAGACCTTACGAACTTAAGCTCCTATGCGCTTTTGGACGCGTATTATGACATGAATCTTCCTCAGCCGATCCTGTCGGTGAAATTACATAAAAACACGCCGAAAGAGCTGTATGAGAGCCTTGGAAGGTTCTTCTTTACGCCGGGCTGCCTTACCCCGTCGCTGTTTAACGACGACAGCCTGTTCCCGGTTTTAGAGGCACATGGAACAGAGCCCGGAGATTTGCAGGATTACTCGGTGGCGGGCTGCCAGGAACCGCTCATTATGGGAAAGGACAACGGGAATACCACAAATAGCTGGCTCAACCTGGGCAAGATTCTGGAGCTGTGCATTAACGGCGGAGTCTCAACGATTACAGGGAAGAAACTGGGCAGGACGGACGAAGAGAACGGATGTGAAAGCAAGCTGGAAGTTCTTCGGAATATCCGGGAAATCTTCTATAAAAATGTAGAAGAGTATACAGATAAGATGGCTGCGGCGGCCAATGCCGCGTCGGAGGCCGTCGGCATCCTTAAGGTTCCTTTCCTGTCAGTGATGATGGGAGGCGCGGAATCAGGAATCGATACGAGAGATACAAAACGTCAGGGAACAAAATATAATGGGAGCGGCTGCCTGATCCACGGACTTTCTGTAGTTGCGGATTCCTTTGTTGCCATTGACACCCTTTTAAGGGAGCGGCCGGAAGATGCAGACCGCTTGGTGGACGCGCTCCGGACCAATTTTGAACATGACCCAAAGATGCGCCAGTACCTTCTTGGCTGCAAAAAGTTCGGAAACAACATTGAAACTGCAGACCTGGAGGCAAGAGAGATTGCGGACAGGGTGAGTGACATCGTATCGTCTAAGAAGAATTATCTGGGCAATCCGTTTCGGAGTGACTTTGCCACGCCGTCCACCCATCTTTTGTACGGCTACTGGGTCGGCGCGACGCCGGACGGAAGGAAGTCCAGGGATATGCTTGGGTACGGCGTGGACCCGCTGTATGGGGAGGCTCATTCAGGGCTGGGATTTAGGGTGCTTTCCGGAATGCACCTTCCTTATGAGAAGATGAACGGCGGCTATGCGTCTCATTTCGGCATCAATCCGGGATATTTTAAGGCAGATACTTTTGAGGGGAAAGGCGTGGAGTTCCGGGATAAGGTTATCAACCCGCTGTTCTTTAATCCGTCAAATGACAGGATACAGCCGTTTTACCTGTATGTGAATGTGACGACGCCGGATATGCTGAGGAAAGTGCTTGCAAACCCGAAAAAATATGCGCCGGGCGGGGTGTACATCATGCGGATTCATGGAACGTTTGTCAATTTCCTGGACCTGTCTCCGGCGATACAGGAGGATATCATCACGCGGCTCGATATGGAATCTACCAGCATTGCGTGTTAGGAGGAGTTTATGGATATGGGAACATCGGAGCTTAGGTATCTGGAATTAAAGAATAAGATTTGCTATCAGATTTATAATGGGGTGTATGAGGACGGGGAGAGGATTCCTTCGGAGAGACAGTTGGCGGCGGATTATGACGTGAGCCGGATTACGGTGCGGAAGGCGCTGGAGATTCTGGAGGAAGAGGATCTGATCAGGCGGGAGGTTGGCAGCGGTACGCATGTGACATACCGGAACTGGGGGAATGATACGGCGCTTGATGTGGCCGCGCTTGTGGCGCCCTCGAAAAACCCTTTCTTTGCAGAGTTTATTACGAAGTTCCAAAAGACAGCGTGGGAGCATGATACGCTTTTGCTGTATGTGGAGGTTCCGGAAAAAACGGGGCTGGAGGACTGCCTGTATCAGCTTTACAGCAAAAATATCAGAAATGCGGTGGTCTGGCCGGATGATAAGCAGGTGGATGCGAAAAAGCTTTTAAGGCTCCGAAGTATCGGGATGAATCTTGTATTTTTTGATACGGACGATGCGTTTCCCTATGCGGACTGCGTGTACTTGGACAATGAAGACGCGGTGAGGACGCTTGTGGGGAGGCAGCCGAAGAAGTACGGCAGGCATCTTTTTATCGGGTGGGATAATCTTGCCATCAGCAATGTGAAAAAGAGAGAGGAGGCGTTCCAAAAGTTCTGCCCGGAGGGCGAAGTGATCCGGGTTCCTTGGAGACGTGACCGAAATGTGGGAGAAACCGATATAAAGAGGATAGAGGAAAAGATCCGGAGCATGGGGGAAGGGCTTATCGTGTGCAATAACGGGGAGCTGGGCCAGCGGACGGCAGAGCTCCTCCGGGAAACGGGCATGTCAAAGACGGCGGCTCTGGCGGTTGTGGATGATTTTGAAGGAGCGGAGGGCTATCCTGTCTCGGTATACAGGCAGGACTTGGCAAAAGACGCAGAGTGCATTTACAGGCAGTTAGAGGAACAGGCGGCAAAGGGCAGAAGCTGGAAAGCAAAAAGGAAAGCGATTAAAGGAATCTATGCTGATTACGGGGAAGGAGAAGAATGATATGGAATGTTTTGTAGGTATTGACATTGGCACGTCCAGCGTGCGTGCGGTTGCAGTTGATATGGCAGGCAGGACGCTGGCGGCAGGACAGTGCGAGTATGACATTATTAAGCCAAAGCTCAACCAGGCGGAGCAGAATATGGAGATGATGTGGGATGCGACGGTTCAGGCTGTCCGACAGATGCTTGAAGGAAATGGAGGGCTTAAGGAGAGCATAAAAGGAATCGGGTATTCAGGCCAGATGCATGGGCTGGTAATGCTGGATAAGAGCGGGAAACCCATCCGCAATGCGATTATATGGGCAGACCAGCGGACGGCAGAGGAGATCGCGCGTATCTATGAGACGGTTCCGAAAGAAGAATTCGGCGCGGTGTACTGCAACCGTCTGAGCACAGGCTTTGCGCTGACTTCTCTTATGTGGGTCAGGGAACATGAGCCGGAAAATTATGAGAAGATTGATAAGATCATGTGCCCGAAGGACTATATCAGATACCGGATGTGCGGGGAGCTTGGAACGGATGCCTCGGATGCAAGCTCTACGGGCATGTGGGATATGAAAAAACGGACGTGGGCTTATGATATACTTAAAAAACTTGACATACCGTTCTCATTTTTGCCGGAGAGCCGTGAGGCTTATGAAAGGGCGGGGGAAGTGACTGCGGAGTGTGCAGGGCTTACCGGGCTTAAGGAGGGCACTGCGATTGCTTACGGCGGAGGGGATTCCCTTATGATGGAGCTTGGAAACGGGATGATTAAGAATGGTTTCATGGCGTCTACGATCGGGACGGCCTGCCATCTTACATGTGCGCTTGACGCGCCTCTTTATGACCCCAGGCTCAGGACAAATACGTGGTGCCATGCAAGCGAACGCCTCTGGAGCATCATGGGGGCGCATTTAAGCGGCGGGGTGGCGCTTAAGTGGCTTAAGAACAACATCCTTGAGATGGGAACCTTTGACGAGATGAACGAGTATGCCGCAAAGGTGCCGGAGGGCAGCGAGGGGCTTTTGTTCCTTCCTTACCTGAACGGGGAGAGGACGCCTCACAATGACCCGGATGCAAAGGCAGTGTATCTTGGAATGACATTAAAGCACACAAAGGCGCATATGATACGCAGTACCATGGAGGGGATTGTATACAGCATGAAGGAGTCAATGGCAATCTTAGAATCGCTGGGGATTCGGGCAGACCGGGTGATCGCGTCAGGAGGAGGCGCGAAGAGCCCTCTGTTTCGCCAGATCCAGGCGGATATGTACAACTGCCCGGTGTATACCAACAGGGAAAAGGAGCAGGCGTCGCTTGGGGCCGCCATATCGGCCGCGGTGGGATGCGGGTATTTTGCGGACTATGAAGAGGCCTGCGCGGGCATGGTGAGGCTGAATGAGGAGGTTACGGAACCTGACCCGGAGCATGTTAAGATTTATGACGAGGAATTTTTGCGTTTCAGGGAGATATATAAAGCGAATAAGGGGATATTTTGATGAAATATCCAGACATACATTGACAACTTGCCTCAAACGTGATAAAAATGTACTATATGGATAACAGAAGACATGATAGAGGCGCGGATTTCATCAGTACTTGATGGGCGACAGTCGGGGGACTGCCCACAGGGAAAGGGGGAGCCGCCGAAGAGATTTTTCTTCCCAAGGGCAATCTCTGGGACGCAGGCAGAATATGCTGCGGACTGTCACATCAGTGGAGCGCTATCGGTTCAGTATATATAAGATATTGTTAAAATGGATTTTTGTATGCTATGCCATGAGCGCGCCCGGAAAGCGTTGTTCATGGCATTTTTACATTTATTTACCTTTAGAAAGGAACATAAGACAATGAGAGAAAAGAAAAAAGCGTTGTGGGGAGCGGCCATGCTCCTTGGGATTCTCCTTACGAGCAGCATGACAGTATTTGCGGCTGACGAGGCGGCAGAGTATGTGCCGGGCATGTATGCGTCCTTCTGGTCGCTGGTTCCCCCGGTGGTGGCGATCGTGCTTGCGCTGATTACCAAGGAAGTGTACAGTTCCCTGTTTGTGGGGATTTTGATTGGCGGAGTATTTTACTCGGGATTTACTTTTGAGAAGACGGTGGTGCACGTATTCCAGGACGGCATCGTAGGCGTCCTGACGGACGCTTATAATATGGGAATCCTGGTATTCCTTGTTATCCTTGGCGTTATGGTCTGCATGATGAACAAGGCGGGCGGCTCGGCGGCGTTCGGGCGCTGGGCAAGCGAGCATATCAAGAGCCGCGTGGGCGCGCAGCTTGCGACAATCCTCCTGGGAGTGCTGATTTTCATTGACGATTATTTTAACTGCCTGACGGTGGGGAGCGTGATGCGTCCGGTGACGGATAAGCACAATGTGTCAAGGGCAAAACTGGCCTACCTGATTGACGCGACGGCGGCTCCGGTCTGCATTATCGCGCCGATTTCTTCCTGGGCGGCGGCAGTGACCGGATTTGTAGAGGGCGAGGATGGATTTTCTATCTTTATCCGCGCGATTCCGTTTAACTACTACGCGCTCCTTACGATTGTCATGATGGTGACGATCGTGATACTGAAGATGGATTACGGCCCGATGAAACTGCATGAGGCAAACGCGGCGGCGGGAGACCTTTACACTACCCCGGACCGTCCTTATGCAAATGCAGAGGAAAAAGTAGACGACAGCAAGGGCGGGGTCATTGACCTGATCTTCCCGGTAGTCGTGCTTATCATCTGCTGCGTCATCGGCATGATCTATACAGGCGGGTTCTTTAGCGGTACGGGATTTGTAGAGGCATTTTCCGGCAGTGACGCCTCTGTCGGGCTGATGCTTGGAAGTTTCTTTGCATTTGTAATTACGATTGTGTTCTACGCGGTGCGGAAGGTCCTCAAGTTCAGCGATTCTATGGCATGCATACCGGAGGGCTTTAAGGCGATGGTTCCGGCAATCCTGATTCTTACCTTTGCGTGGACATTGAAAGCGATGACAGACAGCCTTGGAGCGAAAGAGTATGTGGCGGCGGTAGTTGAGAATGCCACGGGGCTTTTGAGCCTCCTCCCGGCAATCATCTTCCTTGTGGCTTGTTTCCTTGCTTTTGCAACGGGAACATCGTGGGGAACTTTCGGCATCCTGATTCCGATCGTAGTTGCGGTGTTTGTAGGGAAAAATGAGACGATGATGATCATGTCCATCTCCGCATGTATGGCAGGAGCGGTGTGCGGAGACCACTGCTCGCCGATTTCGGATACGACGATCATGGCGTCTGCGGGAGCGCAGTGCAACCATGTCAACCATGTGACGACGCAGCTGCCGTATGCGGTTACGGTGGCGGTAGTGTCCTGCGTTACTTATCTGGTCGCAGGGGTTCTTCAGAACTTTATCGCGGGGGCGCTGGTGGCAGTCATCTCGCTTGTGGTTGGAATCGTGCTGATGATTGGCACTCTGCTGGTAATGCGGTCTATGACGGCGAATGGCCATTTAGAAAAAACAAATTAGAAGGATTGCTGATGAGTCGGACGACAGCATGGTTATCTCTTGACAAAATCGAGGGGGGGGGGTATAATTACTGCAAATATAACATTTTTAAGGAGGAAAAACATGACAGACATGAAAAAGAAATGCAACAGGAAGATTAGGCTTGCCTCTTTAATGTTGGCAGTGGTTATGGTACTGACGGTAATCGCTCCGGCGTCAACAGTCGAGGCAGCAAGTAAGCCAAGCGTGGCCAAAAGCTATACCTGCACCGTGCAGCCATCAGGTGCTGAGGGTTTTTGGATGGACTGCTATAATATAAAGGTTAAAAATTTTCCTAAGGGCGCAACAATTAAAAGTATAAAATCCAGCAACAAAAAGGTGGTGTCATATTATTTCGTTCAAGGGAGTAATGTATGGTTCTGTCCAAACAAAGCGGGAAAAACAGTTATTTCTTTTAAAGTTGTTAATAAGGGAAAGTCTACAACGCTGAAAACGAAAGTTACTGTTAAAAAGTATCAGAGGCCTTGCTCCAGCTTTAAAGTAGGAAGTAAAGAATACGCGTCGAAATTCAAGAAAGAGGCGTTTTACTATGGGAAAAAGCCGATAGGAAAAAAGAAGATTTCCGTGAAAGCAGCAAAAGGGTGGACGGTCTCCAGCATATCTGTCAGCTATGGAGATAATACTGCTAAAAAGATTAGAAATAAGAGCTACATTACATTTTCTGCGAATTCAGGATTGGATACGCAGATATTGGTAAAATTCAAAAATAAAAAGACGAAAGCATATCAGATGGTATTGTGCCAGTTGCATTAAGATAGGCACCTTGCATAAGCCGGAATTAACCAGCGTGAAAAGCCCGTACAAAACGTAATGTCTGTACGGGCTAAAGCTTTGCCATATTCAATTTTTATTCATTCATATTCCCTTAATCTCTCTGTGAGTGAAGAATCGCCAGCTATCTTTTTATATGAGATTATAGGAGTAAATACACATATTATGCTTACAAGCAAAAATGCAAATGATAATGGGATGATGGGGATTGCAAACTGTACTTTCATATAATTCATGGACTGAAAGACAATATATGCAATCCCCATTCCGGCAGTTAATGTAATAACGATGGAACCAAACGCATATAAAATGCTTTCTCTGATCAATAATTTTTTAATCTGTTTTCTGGACATGCCGACACTTTCCATGATTGCAAATGTGAGTTTCCTATTTTGAATACTGCTTGTTATTGTATTGACATAATTAAGCATGCCCACAAATAACAGCAAAAGAGAAATGGCGGTACCGACTGCAAACAGGTTTCCTTGTGAATCTTGTATCGCTTTCATATCATCATACTTCGATAAATAAAATAGATCTTTGCTATATGGATTTTCACTAAAATGTTTCTTTATTTTTTGCTCTGTATCTTCATCATAAGACTGCCCGTATTTAATATTGAGGCTTAGAATACTTGCTTGATTCGTCAAACGGTTTAGATATTCGTCGCTGACAACTAAGTTTGCCCCGATATTTACAGTAGCCCCATAATAATCTCCATAGCTAACCGCACCTATTTTTATTTCCTGTTTTTTGCTTTCTACTTGAAATGGAATACTGTTTCCAATCCATTTTTGAGGTATTTCAAATCCTGCAAATTGCAAAACTGCCGTCTCCCCATTCAAGAAACTTTGCTTATCCACTGCATTTCCAAGTGTCTGATTCAGATAATCAAACTCTTCTTCATCAATTCCTTTTATCATTCCATAATACTTTTCCGGATTTTCCCGGTAGCCTTGTACTGTATCAGAATATGAAAGGTAAGTTTTTACTTCCGTATATTCTTTTATCCAGAAGTCGGAAAAGCCGTCCGCCTGATAAGGGAAAACAGCAGGTATTCCCCGCATTGCATGAACCTCCGCGACTCCGTCTATTTTTGTAATTTCAGATAGAAAATCATTGCCGATAGCAGGATGTAATGAATGAATATCTTCTGTTGTCTGGGTCGAATTACAGATAATAAAATCAGCGTTCCAATAGTTCGGATAGACAGTTCGCTCTCCATATGTGTTAATAACTGCAGTCAAACAGAGAAATACAATTAAACTCATTGATAAGGATAATAATACAACAGCAGATTTTTTCTTTTTCAAGTGTCTGCTTATGGTAACATTATTTGTTCGGTATTTTGCGGCTTCTGTGGGAGTTATCTCTGTTGCGGCACGAATTGGTGTCCGCAAGCTGCAAAGGATTGCAAGTGCAGTTGTAAACGCGCTTAATATTACCACGATTGGATAGAATTGTATTTTTATATTTCCGACAGAGATCCCCAACATTTCCATAGTATAAGGAACAATGCCCAGGGAAACCGCGATGCCAAGCAAAATACCAATTACGATTCCGGCAATGCCAATCGCTGACATTTGCTTTCTAATGAATTGAACTAATTGCTTTTTCGTCATTCCTAATGCCTGCAGCAATCCATAGTATCGAACTTTTCCAGAAACCGATAAATATAAAATGTTGAATATCAACAGATAAGCACTGATACAAATAATCAGACACAGACCGCATAGGGCAGCCAGTATTGTCATTGACCGATCAATATAGTCAGTAGCCTGAAAAATCTGGCGTGAAGATAAATCAAGACTTTCCTGCAATCTGTCAATGGTACTTCCCAAAACATAATTGTTTTTAAACTTAATATTCAAAATCCCGTTTTTTTCTGGCTCAAACCCTGATTTTTCATAAAAATCGTCAGATACATAAAAGTTTATCTTATCAGTTCCATAACCGCTCCAAATACCGCTGAGTTTAAACTCCTTTGTGTGAATCCCTTTATTATCCTCATAGGTCATTGTGAAACTATCGCCAATATTTAAGTGTTCTTTTCCGCATTCTTTTAGAATATCTGTCGTAGCTAACAATTCATTTTCAGCGTTAGGGTAATGTCCTTGCATTTTTGTTATTGCGGGAGCTTTCTGATCTTCCCAAAATACTTTGTCGCACCACAAAAGCCCCACATTAACCGTATCATCAGAGTCGGTGCTTTTTACATGTCCGGAATACGCCTGTCTGCCTACTGTCTCAACATGGGAATTGTTCTGTGCAATTTCTCTTTGCTCTTCCGTAAAGCCATTAATGACGCTTGCATCAAATTCCGTGCCGTAAAGACGTGTATTTTGTAGGCGGCTTAAATCTAAATAATTCAATCCTACTGTAAAGATAGAAAATAGCATGAATGCTGATAACAGCACCGTAATAAACAAAACCACAAACTGATGTTTATTGGCCCGCACGGTATTTTTCGCCAGTTTGCTTATAATCGGCTTATTATTATTTGCCAACATAGAAATCATTTCCTTTCCAAATTTTTCCGTCCTTTATCTGAATGGTTCGGTCTGCCAGTTGCGCGATGTCCAAATCATGTGTAATAACAATAAGAGTTTGCTGATACTGCTTTGCAATTACTTTCAATAGCCCGATAACCTCATGGCTTGATGAAGTATCCAGATTTCCTGTCGGCTCATCGGCAAGTATGATTGCCGGTTTCACAGCTAATGCTCTTGCAATTGCGACACGTTGCTGCTCTCCGCCGGAAAGCATAGACGGCAGCGAAATTTTCTTGTCTGCAATGTGAAGTGCTTCCAGCAATACGTCTATAAATGCTGTGTCTGTTTCTGCACCATCCAATTCTAACGGAAATACGATATTGTCGTACACGTTCAAATCTGGAATTAGATTATACTGCTGGAATATGAATCCAACCTTTCTTCTTCTAAATATTGCTAATTGCTCATGATTCATCTTTTCAAGTTCTATGCCGTCAACGGTCACAGTTCCTTCAGTTGGGGAATCTAAACCACCTATCATGTGAAGAAGCGTACTTTTTCCGCAGCCGGATTTTCCGATAATCGAAACGAATTCCCGCTCCTTTACTTCAAGATCCACACCATCTAATGCTTTTACAACATGGCAGCCAACTTGATAGTATTTTTTTAAAGATTTTGTTTTTACAATCATATTATCCATAACGGTTCCTCCTCGCTTTCTGCTATCATCATAGAATAGAAAAATCACAAACTGTTCTCAAAAAGAAAAAATCACAAAATTGTGATTTTCCCTTGATGCTTAATTTGGCAGATATATGTTGAAAATACTTCCTTTTCCAACCTCTGATTGAACCTCGATATAACCGTTCTGCATAGATACGATTTCTCTTGCCAGATATAGCCCAATCCCGACACCTTCATTATCATGCACTTCCGGTTCGCGGTAAAAGCGGTTAAATATTGTTCCATGCCGTTCCAATGGAATTCCTTTTCCCGTATCTTTAATGCTGATTTTTGTGAAAATTTCCCCTTGTTCTACAGAAATCCAAATAAATCCCCCGGATTCTGTGTATTTTACCGCATTATCCAAGATGTTGAAAATAGCTTCGCCCGTCCATTTTATATCGTGATTTAAGCGATGTGTTTCATCATATTCAACGTGAATCTGAATATTCTTTTTATCTGCTTTCGGAATGGCTGCTCCGATTGCAGCTGCTAAAGTATCTGAAATAGCATTTCTCTTCTTTTGTATTTTAATTGTTCCTGTTTCCAGTCTTGACATTTTAATCATGCTTTGAAATAGAAAATCTAACTTACCCACTTGCTTGCCCATCTTTTCAATCGTCTCTGTATTTTCTGTCAGAGCAGTTTCGTCAGTAAGCATTTCAAGATACAATTTTATATTCGAAAGAGGCGTCTTGATCTGATGCGATATATCTGATACTAATTCTTTCAGATTTTCCTTTTCAGAAGTTATTTCCTGATTTTTGCGAGTATGCAAATTTGATATACGATATAATTTGTCATAGACCGTTCCCCACAAATCATCTTGTTCGCAAATGCTGTTATCCAGCTTTCTGCCATTCAATAAAATGTTTAAGCTTTTGTCCAGTTTATGAGTAAAATCATATATATCTTTCTTTAAGGCATGATTTTTCCTCAGCAAGAAAATAATCAATCCGATTAAAAATACAAATATTAAAAGTATTGCTATTTCCATATATACCCCATTCCATACACATTTGAAATATAAGTGCGTTCTTCTGTTTCAATCTTTTTACGCAGGCGGTTAATGTTCACAGCCAGAGCGTGTTTATCCAAAAGCTGTACGCCCTCTTCCCATAAAGAATCCAACAAAGTGGAATAGGTAAGCAGCTGCCCCTTATTGTCGATCAGCTTTTTCAAAATGCGGTACTCCGTTGGAGTTAAAGAACAATCTTTTTGTTTCGCGTGTACCAGGCCTAATTCAAAATCAATTTTCAAAAATCCGTCGTCATAAACGTTGGGATTTCTTCCAACCTTTGAAAGAAGAACAGAAATCTTTTTTAAAAGAACTTTCATAGAAAATGGCTTTGTCACATAATCATCTGCCCCTGAGTCATATCCATCTAACAGATCATCTTCTAAATCTCTTGCTGAAAGGAATAGGACTGCACTATTACATCTGGCTTTTAACCATTTGCAAAATTGGAATCCATCCCCGTCCGGAAGATTCACATCTAAAATTGCCATGTTAAACGTATAGGTCTTGGCAAGTTTCTGCCCCTCTTTGCAGGTGTATGCGCTAAGCACACGGTATCCGTTTTTCTTTAAAGAATCACTGACAGTTTGATTCAATTCAAAATCATCTTCAAGCACAAGAATGGTATACATAAAATCACACCTCATTCCATGGAAAGCCTGCCCTCCATCTTTGGTTTTATTGTATAGATTATAAAATGAAATATCAAGCAAACTTTCCGTGAATATTTATTTTGTCCTAAGCCCAAATAACAAATAAAATTGAAATAAGTGAGTGATGCTATCCATACAGAACTAAAAATGAGTGGAAGTGCCGTAAAATCTTTGCTAGAATAATATTAGTCGGCTCGAAAGGAAATAAATATGGAATGGAATGAAAAACTACAGGTAATTATCGACTATGTTGAAAATCATTTGCAGCGAAAAGAAGAATTGATCGACAGCGACGAAATCTCAAAAATTGCAGAATGTTCTTTTGGATTTTTTCAAAAGGTATTTTCTTACATGAACGGTATCAGCTTTGCCGAGTATATCCGCTCACGAAAATTAACTTTAGCAGGGTATGACCTGAAAAGCACTGATTTAAAAGTGATTGATATAAGCTGCAAGTATGGTTATGATTCTCCTACATCATTTACAAAAGCATTTCAGCTTTTTCATGGAGTATCACCGAGAGAAGCACGAAATCAGAACGTTGTTTTAAAAGTTGTTCCCAAAATGCAGATATCAGAACGCCATGAGTTTTCGTGGAGAATTGAACGTAAAGACAGTTTTCGGCTGGTGGGAAAGAGTATCATCGTGTCCTGCGAGAATAATCTTCATTTTAAGAAAATACCGGAATTTTGGAATGAATGTCAGCGAAGTGGCATCTTCGCAAAACTGATTTCGATGGATAGCGCCTCCCCCAAAGGGATATTTGGCCTGTTTGGCGCTTATGATGAACAATTGAATGAGATTGAATACTCTATTATGGCCAGATCTGATCAAGAGATGCCGCAAGGTTTTACTGAAATTAATATCACAAATGCCGTATGGGCAATATTTGACTGCATAGGTCCTGTTCCGCAGGCAATACAGAAAGGCTGGAAATATCTTAATGAAGAATGGCTTGTTAAATATCCGTTTCAGCACGCACAATGCCCGGAGGTAGAATGGTATAGCAATGGAAATGCATATGACAGCAGCTATTTAAGCCAGATATGGATACCGATTGTAGAGGAGGAATAAAAATGGTACATTTGGTTTACTGCGATAACGCAGGCAAAAAAGGTGAAAAAGTATTAGATAAAATTTTAGCAGGAACTAAGACGATGGTTGTGCGCGGAGCGGCAGGAAGAAAAATTCCACACAGCAGAGTTTTTGAGGGTGAGCGTCTTTATTTCATGGAAAAAGGGAGTGCAAAGGTAACGGCAGCCGCTGCTGTAAAAGAAGTGCAGAATTTTGTGAAATTGTCTGATGAGGAAATTACAAAAACTCTTGCGGACAATCAGAGCAAATTAAACTTATCAGATAAGCAAAAAGTACGGTGGCATAAAAAGTGCTTATGCTTAGTGGAATTTGAAAATGTCACGGAAATCTCCCCTCTTGATTTTGAGCATCAGGGAAATATGGACGATTGGCTTATATTAGAAAAAATTGAAGATGTCATAGTGGGAACAAGTATTCCGTTCAATTATAAAAATTCAAAGTTTTGATCAGGGGGTTTGTATGCCGCAATTGTGCAAAATGAATAACTTAGGCTTATCCATGGAATAATAAGTATTATTTTTCATGGAGACAAGCATATGAATCATTCCTTTTATGGCTGGTATTTAAAATGCCAGTCCGAGACACAGACTTTGGGGGTAATCCCTGCTATCCACAATACAGGAAATAAACGTACCTGTTCCATTCAGGTCATCACGGACAATGATGCTAAAATACGATATTATGGGCCCGTTTTCGCTGGTGCCGTTTATGGAATGCCGACACAGCGTTTGGAGCATGCGCCATTCGGTCAGGGGAAATGTGTGCATTAATGGGCAAAAGTATTATTTTCGGAATGCATGGGGATATTGGGAAGGAGACTGCGGACGGTCATTTCCTAAAGAGTATGTATGGACGCAATGTTTTTTCAATGATGGGGCTTTGATGCTGTCAGTGGCGGATATTCCTATGGCGGGGATTCGTTTTACCGGTATTATAGGAGTTGTATTATGGCGGGGAAAAGAGTATAGGATAGCTACTTACTTGGGAGCAAAAGTTGTCAAGAGGCAAAATAAAATGGTCCGGGTGAAACAGGGCAGCCTGGAGCTGGATGTCCGTCTTCTGGAAACATCAGGACATCCCCTTAAGGCACCATTGAAGGGAGACATGGCAAGGACAATCCATGAAAGCGCGTCCTGCCGGGCATTCTACCAGCTTTGTAAAGGGGATCATACCCTGTTTGCTTTTGAAACAAACAGGGCTTCCTTTGAATTTGAATATTTTTCGTGACTGTGCGGTTAATTTGCAAATTACAGCTCCAGGATATCACATTACAATTCCAAACTATTGGGATTCAAGAGAAAGCACCAATGATTTCTGCTATTGTTGCATTTTACTGCTGTCTGGGATCGCAAATGCTGATTGGATATAATATCTCTGATTGCCACGGTTACAGACAAAATCAACTTCCAGCCTCTTACATCTCCACGCAGCCTGTGACGCTCCTCAATATCCTTCAGATACAATTCCCTGCACAAGTCAATCAGATACTTTGACTTCATTCATCTGTTTTCCTGCTGAGTATCAGCGGCAATCCTCCATAGGTATAATAATCCACCCATGCATCATATTTATCTCCGGAATATGCCGAAACATATTCCGAAAAGCACAGCGGATATACCCGAACTTCATCTCCGCGCCCACGAAATTCTGTAATCACATCGGTGGAAAGGAATTTTGAGTTACTTCCTGTCACATAAATGTCCAAATTCTCCTTTCTGTTCAAACCATTCAGTACCGACTCAAATCCCTTGCACATCTGGACTTCATCCAAAAAAACATACCATATATCATCGTCGGTGACACGTTTCTCCTCCTTACTTCGGAATGTTGTTAGATGTTGCATTTTTCCGTAGTTTTATTACAATAAATCTAAATAGCCAGGTCACTATATTATAACTACATAAATTACCTTCGGATTTGCTGCCGTCATCCGCCAGAACGGATATTTAATGATGCCGGGGGTGTTGTTTATTGTGCACCATTTTTAGTATTTATAACAGTGTAGTTGGTGTTTCTTGCTTTACCATTCCGCTTCAGCAAGTTGTTTTTTACCATTCTCCTAATGACTCTGGAAGCGGTAGATGTACTTACTTTAAGCAGTTCGATTACATCATTTCTTGTAATAGCGCCATGGGACCGGGCATATTCCAATACTCTTTCTTCATCGCTCAGGATTTTTTCATCCCCGGCAGCAGAACTTGTGATTGATTTCGTTTTCGGTGCAGCAAACTTTCCCGTTTCATATTTTGCGTTAATATTAGGCAATATGATCTTAAAGGCATTTTTGGTTGTTTCAATCGAAGGCTTTTCTTCCATGCCTTCGTATGCCCTCATAATCTTTCCCATTCCAGTACCGTAAGCCTCAATCAGGTGCAGTCGGTAGAACACATTCGCAAGATCCTGATTTCTGCATACGGAAATGCCTACCATAATATCTTCCAGATCAATTCCTGGCATCAATCCTCCGATGGATACAAATTCAATCCGATCCGTATAAATACTGATAAGCGCACTGGCGCTAAAGGAATAATCACGGTGAACCAGCAGATTTAGAAGTGCCTCCCTGACGGCAATCTCAGGGTAGTCTCTGACATCAATTCTCAACAATCTTTCTATGGTTGCACGGGTTTGATTACGGAAGTCGATAAAATCATAAACTTCGTTCATTTGCTGCATTAGCGATCCGGTAAATTCCCGGCGATCCTTAAAAATCGTCTGATCCGTTCCTTGAAAAACAGCGACTTTAATCGTATGGACGCATTGATCGGACAGAAGCAGACCTAAGTTACTGTAGAGGTTATCCTGATCGATCAGTTTCAAAGTACGCTTTTGCTGTGACCCAAACTCCACTTTCCGAAGCGCAAATTCTTTTTTTGCGGCTTCAAATGTAAGTTCCTGATTTAAGCAGCGCATAGCTTCAAAGCGGTCTCCATCCGTTTCCTTGATCATACGGCGGATTGCCGTGTCAGTGGCAGGGACAGAAGAATATCCCTGTCTGACATATACACCCTCTGGACGCATCCCTTTTTTAGCAAGATAATAAGGGCGATCCGTTCCTCGCTGAATATCCACCTCAACAATTTCTTTTCCATCTTCTTTTAATGTTTTATAATGCAGGAACATCGTCACATCGGGCTTAATTGCATCCCTTACCATATTGCTGATCTGCAAAGATACACTGTCAGGATTATCAAGTCCGGCTATGGTACCGTCATCCCGGATGCCAATATACAGTTTGCCGCCATCACAGTTAGCAAAAGCAATGATTTCCTTTTTTATATCCTCTACGACTACTTCCTTAAACTCTACGGTTTCACTTTCCTGAAAAATCATAACGCCATCTCCTTTACCCACTCTTTTGGCATATCATATCAAATCAGGTCAATTGTGTCAATGCACATGACCCAATTGACCTGATTTGACCCGATATTTTCATTATGTCCGCAAATGAGGAAAAGTATAACATCAAAAGCAATGCTATTCTCCAAGTGATAGAATTAAATCTGCCGTCATCCGCCAAAACGGATACTTGATGCTCCCGGGGTGTTATGTTTATTGCACACCATTTTCCTCTTCCTGCAATAGCCAATCAACTATATTGTAAATCTCAATACCTTCATAACCATATTTCGGGTGCCTGGTCCTGGCAATGATCTTTTTGGGATAAGCATCTCGGATTTGCAGTAATGGCAAACATTCTCTTTCAAGAGTATTCTGATCCGAAATATTGTCACTGACCTGGATATAGATTTTCTCGCTCCCTTTTTGCGCCACAAAATCAATTTCCTTTTGATACAATTTTCCGACATACACATCATATCCCCGGCGGAGCAGTTCAATACAGACTATATTCTCATATACTCTGCCGTAGTCCATATTCCTGTTTCCTAAGATAGCATATCGGATACCTGTATCACACAAATAGAATTTTTCAGAACTTTCCAAATACTTCTTTCCGCGGATATCATAACGCTTTATGTCATAAAAAACAAAGGCATTGCACAAATATTTAATATATCTGCCGACTGTTACATGATTAGTTGTTGTCTTATTCGCTGTCAGCAGCTGACTGACCTTGTTTGGAGAAGTAAGGTTGCTGATGTTATCCATGAGGAATTCGCTCAGTCTCTGCAGGATAAACGTATCCGACAACGAATATTTCTGCACAAGGTCTCTCGTGACGATTGTTTCATAAACTTCCTTAATGTAATTTATTCTATCCTTTTCCGTTCTGTAAGCGTAAGAGCCCGCCAGTCCTCCCTTTATGGAATACTCATCAAAGAGTTTTTCCTTATCGCCGGTCTCATCATAATACTGGCAGTATTCCTGAAAACTGAATGGAAACACATGAATCTTGATATAACGTCCGGTAAAAAGAGTTGCCAGATCAGCACTTAATAAAAAAGCATTAGAACCCGTAATATAAATATCATATTTTCCTTTGGAATAAAGACTGTTGATTGCCAATTCAAATTTTGGACACATTTGAACTTCATCCACGAAAAGGTAATTTACTTTTTCCTCTTGAAAATGTTGCTCTACGTAAGCATGAAGTGCATGATATTCTCTGATTTCTTCGTATGCCAGATCCATAAAGTCAACAAAAATAATATTGACATTTTCATAATGATTTTTCAGGTACTCAATATATGCCTGCATCAATTTTGACTTTCCCGAACGGCGAATGCCTGTAATGATTTTAATATCAGGAGTTTGGTTCAACTCAATTACTCTATTCAGATACTTTGTTCTTGTTATTGTCTTCATATAATCGCTCGCTTTCAAAAAATAGAAATTTTTATTTTTTCGAAACCACATTACAATTCCTATTATACCAATACAAAATAGTATATGCAAGATACCGGTTTCGAAACAGTAAAATTTTTATTTATTTGAAAGCATCTATTTCCATCAATATTTTTTTGCCCACTCTTCGGCAAAAGAAAGGAACTTCAATGTGGCCGGGGAGGGCTGTGTATCTGGCAGATACGCGGCGCCGAGTACGCGGGAATAGTGCTCGGTAAAGGAGCGCACGCAGATGTCGAAAGGGGCGTTGTGCAACAGCAGCTTTGGCAGGATTGTAATGCCAAATCCCTTTTCGACCATCTTTAAGGCGGCAAAATCTTCATTGACCTGATAGCGGACATTAGGGCGGATGCCGTTCATCTCAAATATTTTTCCCGTCTCATAGTCCAGGCGGTCGCAGGTCAATATAAAATCCTGCCTGTCCACGTCCGAGAGGGAGACTGCCATCTGTTCCGAAAGGGGATGCCCTTTCGGCGTCGCCAGCATCAGCTCGTCTTTTCCCAGGGGAAGGAACGGGTAACCGGGAACCGAATACCGGGATACGAAGATGCAGTCCAGCTTATTGGTCTTGAGATTGCTGATGAGCGGGCGGAAACCTTCTACATAGAGTTCAAAAGTAATCTTTGGATAGCTTTCGGAAAATTTCCGTAGGATATCCGGCAGCCAGTGGTAGGAGATGCTCTGTATGGAACCGATGCGGATGTATCCGCTGTCAAGGCTGTTTAAGTCGGCGGCGGTCTGCCGGATTCTTTTTTCCTCCCGGCAGATAATCTCCAGGGAGCCTACGATCTCTTCCGTGTTCGGAAGGAGCTGCACGCCGTGTTTTGTCCGCTTGAACAGGGTAAGCCCAAGCTCTTTTTCAAAGCTTTTGATGAGCTGGCTGACAGCGGACTGGCTGTAATTTAATTTTGCCGCGGTTTTAGAGATGCTGCTTGTCTTGCACACGTCCAGTATGATTTCATATTTACTCACTGTTTTACCTCGAAATATAAGAAAAATTAATACCTTAAATTAATATAACTTAATAAGATGCCGAAAACACAACAATTTTCAAAGATATAAGCAAAGCTTATAAGAAAGATAAATAAAATGATATTTATGCATCTATAAGTTTTCTTTATTATTAACATAGGAGATAAAGGTATGTCAAGAAGAACAGGAGGAGAAATATGGGTACGGAATTTTGGAATGGAGCGGAGGCGGCGCACCGGCGGGTGATGATGAAGGCGGCGGGATATTCGGACAGCGACATCCGGAAAAAGCCCCACATCGGCGTGCCGAATTCTTATATGGCGGGTTCGCCCGGGTCGGCGCATCTGCGGCAGATTGCCGAGGCGGTAAAGGAAGGAATCTGGGCGGCAGGCGGAGTGCCGGTGGAGTTCGGCATACCGGCGACCTGCGGGAATGTGGCAAATGGAGCGGAGGAGTTAAAGTACGAGCAGGTAGGCAGGGATATCGTCGCCATGTCCGTGGAATTTGTCACCAGGGTACATAATTTTGACGGCCTTGTGATGGTTGCCACATGCGACAATATTATCGCCGGATGTTACCTGGCGGCCATGCGGCTTGACATTCCGTCCATGGTAGTGACGGGCGGCTCTATGCAGCCGGGGCAGTACTGCGGCAAGACGGTCGTGGAGGCGGATCTGGATGCGGCGCGTTTTTCCGGAGCTGCGGAAGAAGAGCTGTTTGGCTTAGAGGACAGCGTGTGCCCGTCTTTTGGGGCATGCCCGTCCATGGGAACGGCCAATACGATGCAGATGCTTGGAGAGGTGCTGAATCTGGTTCTCCCCGGAACGGCTACCATTCCGGCATCGGACAATGCAAAGATCAGAAAGGCAAGAGAGGCAGGGGCGTATGCGGTAGAGCTGGTGAAGGCGGGAAGGAAACCGTCGGAGCTGATTACAAGAGAGGTTCTGATGAATGCGATCATGTTTGACATGGCGGTTGCAGGTTCGACCAATGCGGTCTTGCATCTGCAGTCCTATGCGTATGAGCTGGGAATCCGTGTGACGCTCAATGATTTTGAAAAATATGCCGCGCAGATTCCGTGTATCAACGCAGTGGTTCCCAGCGGGCCGTATACGGTTGTTGACTTCCACTACGCAGGGGGAGTGATGAATGTGATGAAACAGCTGGAGAGCAGGCTTTTTACGGATGCGCCGGGGATGTACGGGGTTACGTGGAAGGAGATGCTCTCGAAAGTGACGCCCCAGGAAAACAAGGTGATCCATTCCCTGGAAAAACCGCTGTTTAACGAGCCGGGGCTTAAGATTTTAAGAGGCAACCTGTCGCCTGGCGGAGCGATTGTACGCCCGACGGCAGTCTACGAGGAAGTCAAGTATATGAAAGGCAAGGCAAAAGTATTTGACGGAGACAGGGAGGCATTTGACGCGATCCAGGCAGGGGAAATCGTGCCGGGAGACATTATCGTCATCCGCTATGAAGGGTGTAAGGGCGCGCCGGGCATGAAGGAGCTGATGCTCAGTATTGACGCGCTTATCGGCAAAGGCCTTCATAAGAGCGTGGGGCTGATTTCCGATGCCAGGTTCTCCGGCTTTAACTTTGGAGCCATCGTAGGGCATGTGTCGCCGGAGGCTTATGACGGAGGGCTGATTGCCCTTGTGGAGAACGGGGATGAGATTGTGATGGATATTAACGGAGGCGAGATATCTCTTCTTGTGCCGGAGGAAGAGATTTCAAGAAGACGGGAATCATGGGTTCGTCCGCCGCTAAAGGAGGCAAAAGGGTGCCTTAACATTTACGCGAGGATGTGCCGCCCGGCGGAAGAAGGCGGGGCGATGCAGCCCTGGGAGCTGGATGCATAAGGGGATTGATTTGTGTACGGCTATGAATTATGATTAGATTATATTTAAAAAACATACAGAAAGTGCAGGTAAGGAGGAGCGATATGTTACTATTGTCAAGAGAGGACATTAAGAAAGTATTTCCTATGCGGGATGCGGTGGAGGCGGATAAAAAAGCGTTTGCCCTTGTGGCGGAGGGGAAATGCGAGACGCCGCTGCGGACGAAGATTTTGGCGCCGGAACATGACGGCTGTTTTCTGTTCATGCCGGCATATGCGCCGGAGCTAGATGCGGCGTCACTGAAGGCTGTGAATATTTTCCCGAAAAATGCAGAGAGCGGTTTGCCCGTATGCCCGGCGCAGGTACTTTTGATAGACGGGAAGACAGGAGTCATAACGGCAGTTCTTGACGGAACTTATGTGACGGAGCTGAGGACCGGGGCGTCTTCCGGAGCGGCATTTGACCTACTGGCAAAAAAGGACTGCCGCATTGGAGCTTTGATTGGAACCGGAGGACAGGCAGCCTGCCAGCTAGAGGCGATGCTGGCAGTAAGGAATCTGGAGGAAGTGCGGGTGTGCGCCCGGAATTACGAGAAAACAGTCAGGTTCGCGGAGAAGATGCAGGAAGAATTAAAAGATTACGGAACGAGGATTACAGCGGTAAGGACTTCTGACGAGGCGATCGATGACGCTGACCTTATCGTTACGGCCACGCCGTCTTCTGAGCCGGTATTTGACGGCGCGAAGGTGAAAAAGGGATGCACCATAAGCTGTGTGGGCGCATATCAGCATCATATGCAGGAGTTAGACCCGGCGGTCCTCCCGAGAGCGTCAAAGATTTACTTTGACTCTAAGGGCGCGGTGCTTTCCGAGTCCGGCGACATCCTGATCCCGCTTGAGAAAGGCATCATTACCGAGGATGATTTTACAGGAGACATCGGGGCGGTTGTAAATGGAGAGCTCATAGGCAGGGAAAACGATGAGGAGATAATCGTGTATGAGACGGTCGGCGTCGGCGCCCAGGATCTTGTGACGGCGAAGATGGTTTATGACAAAGCGGTGGAAGCCGGCGTGGGCACGCAGTGGGGATAAAGATTATATTTTCCTGAACAGGGAACCATCTTAGTTCCGGCTACATAATCTATAGAAAAAACATCAGGAGTTTATTATGGATTATGAAAATTTAGTTCCTGTTATAGGCGTGATCATGAATATAACGAGGGGCAATGACTGCTGCAGCCAGATGGTATCTCTCAGGACGGAGAACGGCGTCGTGAATTTTGCGGTGGACATGGACACTGTGATTATCGACAGCAGGCAGCTCAGGCAGGGGATGCGCGTGGCGGCGTTTTACGACAGCACTCTTCCGGTGCCGCTTATATTCCCGCCCCAGTACCGCGCGCAGATTATCACGGTGCTTGGAAGAAACGAGCAGGTGATGCTGAATTACTTCGACGAAGAGCTTACGGCGGCGGACGGCTCGCTGCAGCTCAACATAGCGGGCGGCACGGTCATAAAGACGTTAAACGGGCAGAATATCACCTGCAATCTGGGAGAGCATATGCTGCTTGTCTATTACACGGTCACCACCAGGAGCATACCGCCCCAGACAACGCCCAGAAAGATTATCGTCCTTTGCGGCGAAGGGTAATATCCAGCAGTCTTTTTTGCGATTTTCCTTGGAAAATAAAAGGTCTTATGATAGTATTTATAGTAGTGGAAAATGATGCCACAGGCTCGGACTAATCAACGAAGGAAAAGAGAGGGAGATTTTGCATGGACGTACAGCTTCATTATGTTGTGAGAGGAAACGGCGAGCCGTTTATACTTCTTCACGGAAATGGGGAGGACTCAACTTATTTCAGCCATCAGATTGCGTATTTTCAGAAAATTTACCGGGTAATTGCGATAGACACCAGGGGGCACGGGAAATCGCCGAGGGGTGATGAGCCTTTCACAATCAGCCAGTTTGCGGATGACTTGTATTATTTTATGAGGGAGCATGACATTAGGAGGGCGGATATGCTTGGGTTTTCGGACGGGGCGAACATTGCGCTTTTATTTACGATAAGGCATCCGGAGAGGGTAAACCGTCTGATTCTTAATTCTGCGAACTTAAATCCAAGAGGGTTAAAGACATCGGTGCAGTTTTCTCTGAGAAAATCTTACAGAGAGGCAAAAAAGCTGGCGGAGGATGATGAGGCGGCGTACAGGGAGGCAGAACTTTTAAAGCTGATGATAAAAGAACCGGATATCAAGGCGCATGACCTTAAGGAAGTGCGGGTTCCCACGCTGGTCATCGCGGGGGAAAATGATATGATCAAAAAGAGCCACAGCAGAAAAATATATAAGAAACTTCCGGCGGCAAAGCTTGTCACGATTCCGGGAAACCACTTTATCGCCAATGAAAACTTTGACCTGTTTAATCTGGAGGTTGCAAGATTCCTGGAGGAGAACAGAAAGAGCAAAGAATAGTATGAGAGAGAAAAAAGAAGTGGTTCGGTTCTGCATGTCATTTCCGGATGTGTATGAGGACTATCCTTTTGACGACGGCAACTGGTGCGTGATGCGGCATAAGGGTACGAAAAAGACATTTGCATATATTTATGAGAGAGAAGGGCATCTGTGGGTAAATGTAAAGTGCGACCCCCAGTGGAGGGATTTCTGGCGCAATGCTTTTGCATCAGTCGTTCCGGCATACCATATGAATAAAAAACACTGGAATTCAATAATCTTGGACGGAACGGTTTCTGACAAGGATATTGAGAGGATGATAGCGGAAAGCTATGATCTGACAAATGTTAACCGTAAGAAAAAATAAGTTGACAATTATTCCCTCCTGCCTTATAGTTAAAGCAACTATAAGGCAGGAGGGATTTTGATATGGAGACAACAACGGCAAAAAGGCTGTCAACAAAAAATCTGGTGCTTTGCGGAATGTTTACCGCATTAGTGGCAGTCGGAGCGTTTATCCAGGTACCGGTTCCGTATATGGATTATTTCACGCTCCAGTTTTTCTTCGTGCTTCTGGCAGGGCTGATATTAGGAGGGCGAAAGGGGGCTATGGCGGTCGGATGCTATGTGGCGCTGGGGCTCATCGGCCTTCCGATATTTGCGGCGGGCGGAGGGATTGGATATGTGCTTCGCCCAAGCTTTGGGTATCTGCTGGGATTTGTGGCGACGGCTTTTGTGACAGGAGCATTGAGTGAACGATGGAAATCCGGGTATAAAAATTATCTGATAGCATGCCTGGCAGGATTTGCGGTGACTTATACGATTGGAATCGCGTATAAATATATGATTCTTAATTTTTACGCAGACACCCCGGCAACCCTGGCCGTCGTGCTCTTGTCCTGTTTCCCGCTTGACATGCCGGGAGACCTTATATTGTGCGTGCTGGCGTCAGGAGTGGGGCTCAGACTGAAAAAAGCAGGATTTCATGCGGGTTAGGAGGTAAAAGGATGTCGGATGTCCAGAGATTAAAGGAAAAAGTGCTGTCAGGCGGAGAGATTGCAAAGGAAGAGGCATTGACGCTCTATGACGCGCCGTTAGAGAGCCTTTGCAAGGCAGCGGACGAGATAAGAAAGTATTTTTGCGGGAATGGTTTTGACATCTGCACGATTATTAACGGAAAGAGCGGAAGGTGCTCTGAAGACTGTAAATACTGCGCGCAGTCGGCTTATTATCATACGGAAACGGAGGAATACCCTCTTCTTGGCAAAGAAGAGATTGTCAGGCAGGCAAAGTACAATGCTGAAAGGGGTGTTTTGCGCTATTCCATCGTAACATCGGGCAGGGCGCTTGACGACAGTGAAGTGGAGGAGATGTGCGAGGCGATCCGTGAGATTAAGAGACAGGCAGACATCGAGGTGTGCGTGTCTTTCGGGCTGTTAAACGAGGCGCAGTACCGGAAACTCCGTGAGGCAGGTGTTACAAGGGTACATAATAATCTGGAAACCTCAAGGCGGAATTTTCCCAATGTATGCACCACGCATACTTTTGACGATAAGGCGGCGGCGATCAGGGCGGCTATGGCGGCGGGCCTTTCTGTGTGCAGCGGAGGAATCATGGGGCTTGGCGAGACGGCGGAGGACAGGATTGACCTTGCGCTGTCTCTGAGAGAGCTTGGCATACGGAGCGTTCCGGTCAACATGCTGAACCCGATCCCGGGAACGCCTTACGAAGGAAACCCACGGCTTGGGGAGGAGGATATGAGGAGGATAGCGGCAGTGTACCGTTTTATCCTCCCAAAGGCATCGATACGCCTGGCAGGCGGAAGAGGGCTTATGGAGGACAAGGGAGAAAGCTGCTTTCTGTCCGGCGCAAATGCGGTGATTTCCGGAGACATGCTGACGACTTCCGGATATACGATAGAATCCGATATGTCTATGATAGAAAAACTGGGATACCGGGCGGTGCTTTGCAATGGGTAAGGGATTGTTTGTCACGGGAACGGGAACGGATACGGGAAAAACATATATTGCGGCGCTGATGGTGAAAAAGCTTTATGAGGCGGGGTACCATGCGGGATATTATAAGGCTGCCCTCTCCGGGGCAGCAAGCATAGAAGAGAGCGATGCAGGCTATGTAAAAAGGATTGCCGGAATCAGCCAGCCAGATGACACGCTCCTGTCCTACCTGTATGAATCGGCGGTATCTCCCCACCTGGCATCCAGGCTGGAGGGAAACCCTGTGGATATGGAAAAAGTAAAAAGAGACTATCTGAGAGTCAGAGAAGAATATGACTATGTTACCGTGGAAGGCAGCGGAGGGATCGTATGCCCTATACGTTGGGATGAAGGGCAGAAGATTCTTTTGGAGGACATTATAAAGCTGCTGGGGCTTTCGGCGGTGATCGCGGCGGATGCCGGGCTTGGCTCAATTAACGCGGCAGTGCTGACGGCGGAGTACCTTAAGAGCCGAAACATTGGCATAAAGGGGGTTATCCTGAACCGTTATCACGGCGGGACGATGCAGGAAGATAATGCAGAGATGATAGAAAAGCTGACAGGAGTTCCTGTGCTGGCAAAGGTGGAAGAAGGCGGGAGAGAGCTTGACATCGCGCCGGAGACGCTGGCATGCTGTTACGGCTCCTGAACTGCCGGCATACTGTTACGGTTCCTGAACCGACTGGATTGTTATATAAATAACAGGAAAAATATAACATATTATTGAAATGTGTAAACTTTTATTGAAATGCAAATATGCCGGAAGTATAATGAGAAAAAATTAAAAAGGCGAGGGTGGCATATGAGCAGGAAATCTACAAAAGGGAAGAAGAAAACTACGGCAAAAAAAGTGCAGAAACCGGCAGAGGTAAATGCAAAGATAAAGGAAATAAAAGAGACGAAGGCTGTGGAAGTGAAAGTTCAGGAAACGCCCGTGCAGGCAGAGAAAGCGGAGAAAACAGAGATTTCGGAGAATCGCGATAAAAGGGACAGGGCGTTCGTGGAGCGGTTTGAGCGGCATTTTGACGAGCTGAAGTGGCTGTATATCGAGCTTTATGAAAACGATTCTATGTTTGCGGAGCTTTGTGACAACCTGTACCGTTTCTATGAGGAGAGAAGGGACGGCCTTAAGGCGCTTGACCGGGAGAGGGAAAAAGACCCCAGCTGGTATAAGAGCAACGAGCTTTTAGGGATGATGCTTTATATTGATAACTTTGCAGGCAATATGAAAGGCGTGGAAGAAAAGCTTGATTATATTGAAAAGTGCAGCGTGAATTATGTCCATCTGATGCCGTTCCTTGATACGGTAGAGGGGCGTTCCGACGGAGGCTACGCTGTGGCTGACTTCCGGAAAGTGCAGGAAAAGCTTGGAACGATGGAAGATCTTGAGAGCCTTACGGAGAGCTGCCACAAGAAACAGATTAACGTATGCATGGATTTTGTGATGAACCATACGTCAGAAGACCATGAGTGGGCAAAGAGGGCGCGGCAGGGTGACGGGGAGTATATGAGCAGATACTTCTTTTTTAACAATGACACGATCCCCAATATGTATGAGAGAACCGTGCCCCAGGTATTTCCTGCGACAGCGCCGGGGAACTTCACATGGCTGCCGGATGCGGGGCATTTTGTCATGACGTCATTCTATCCTTACCAGTGGGATCTGAACTACAAAAATCCACGGGTGTTTAATGAAATGATGTACAATTTCCTGTTCCTTGCCAACAAAGGAATTGATATTGTGCGTATTGACGCTGTTCCTTATATATGGAAAGAGCTCGGAACCCAGTGCAGGAATTTAAAACAGGTTCATACGATTGTGCGTATGATGCGGATTATCAGCGAGATTGTATGTCCGGGCGTACTTCTTCTGGGTGAGGTCGTCATGGAGCCGGAGAAGGTAGTTCCCTATTTTGGAACAGTGGAGAAACCTGAGTGCCATATGCTTTACAACGTTACGACGATGGCTACCACATGGCACAGCGTGGCTACGAGAGACGTGGGGCTTTTGAGGAAACAGCTTGACATCGTAAACAGCCTTCCGAAAGAGTATGTGTTCCTGAATTACCTGAGATGCCATGACGATATCGGATGGGGATTAGATTACGGAACTCTTGGGATGGAAGGAAAAGACGAGCGCAGCCACAAGAAATACTTAAATGATTATTTCCAGGGATACGCGGGAGACAGCGTAAGCCGCGGCGAGCTTTACAATTCGGATCCGGTGAGCGGAGACGCCAGGTTCTGCGGAACGACGGCTTCCATGTGCGGAGTTGAAAAAGCCGGGTTTGAGCAAAATGAAGATGCTATGGAACGGGCTATCCAGTTTGACGTGATGCTGCACGCCTATATGTTTATGCAGTCTGGGATTCCGGTACTCTACAGCGGAGATGAGATTGCCCAGGTGAATGATTACAGTTATAAAGAGGACTGGAAAAAAGCGGAAGATTCCCGCTATATCCACAGGGGAAAACTGAGCTGGGAGAATGCCGCAAAGATTGATGACCCGGATACGGTGGAAGGAAAGATGTTTCAGAGGCTTAGCCAGCTTGAAAAAATCCGGAAGGAGGAGAAGGCGTTTGTCTCCTATGCGGATGCATGGACGATGGATACATGGGATGAGAGCACCCTCGCAATCGGACGTTACTATGACGGCGATAAGATAATCGGAGTTTTCAATTTCAGTGAATATGACCGCATGGCATGGATTAACGAGGACGACGGATTATACGAGGATTTGATTACCGGGCAGAAGATGCAGGCGGTAGGGGTGAAAGTGCCGGCACATGGTTTTTATTATCTGAAAAAAGTAGAATAATCTTAAGAATCTATTAATATCATTGTATATCGGAGAAACTTTTTGTATGCTGTAAATATTAGAGAGAGTATCATGCATAAGGAGAGATGTACAATGGATAAGAGATGGAAAGACAGATTAAGGCCAGGAAAACTGATGAAAGTTTTTTTGGCTTTGATTTTTACAGGCGTTTTTACCTGCCTGGGAATCAATGGATTTGTGAAAGCTGCATCAAGTGAACGGATTGTGACTATAGAGGCCCTTAAAGAAAGCGTGGATGAGGAAAGAGAAACGGGGCAGGAACAGCCGGCATTTCAGACTGATGCGGTCTTAGTGCTGGGGGCGCAGGTGAAACCGGACGGGAGCCTGAGCAGGATGCTGAAAGAGCGCCTTGACACGGGCATATCCGTCTATAAGGCAGGGATTACCGATCGCATGATTATGAGCGGCGACCATGGAAGGGATGATTATGACGAGGTGAATGCCATGAAGAGCTATGCGATTGAACAGGGCGTGCCCTCCGAATGCATCTTTATGGATCACGCCGGATTTTCTACTTATGAGAGCATGTACAGGGCCAAAGAGATCTTTCAGGCAGAAAGCCTTATCGTCGTCACGCAGAAGTATCATATGTACCGTGCGCTCTATGACGCGAAAGCTATGGGAATCGAGGCGAAAGGGGTAACCTGTGATACGAGGATATATAAGGGAGATAAATACCGAAAACTCCGGGAGGCGGCGGCCAGGGTCAAGGATGCAGGAATGGCCATCGCAAAACCCAAGCCGACGTATCTCGGAGATGTGATACCGGTCACAGGGAACGGAGACGTGACCAATGACAAAGAAACGGCATCACTCAACTAATTTTTTAAAACTTTCCAACGACTGGCCCATGGACATGCGGATGCGGGGCAGCAGGAGCGGATCGTCGCCTGGCTTTGCCCGCCCGTATTCCGTAGTCACGGCACATTTAAACCCGGCATCCTTTACAGCTTTCACACAGCTGTCATTGTAGTCGCCGTAAGGGTAGGCGAAAGCGTCGCCGTTGCCGCCAATCTCAACAGACTTTTGGAGGTCTGCGATAGCATCGTCATGGTTCATGACGGGAAAGATGCCGCCGTGGCCGATGTTGCCGCCTCCCCGGTGCATGTTATAGGAATGAGACTGGAAGGTCATGTATTCGCTGGCATATTTTTTGACCTTCTTTTCCCCTTCAATGTTCCCGATCAGGAACGAAGTGACGGGAACTTTGTATTTTTCAAACAGGGGAACTCCTAAGTTCAGGAAACTGTAAGCTCCGTCATCGAAGGTAAGAACCACGCTTTTTTCGGGGAGAAGGTAATCCCCGCTTACAAACTTCTCAACTTCTTCCCATGTAGGGAAATAATAATTGTTTTCTGTCAAGTATTTCAGCTCCTCCTCCAGGTCGTGAACCTCTATAAAGTTGCTGTTCAGCTTTTCCTTTGGGGGATTGTCCTTGTCATACACATAATGGTACATGCAGATGGCGAGGCCGTTTGTCTTGTGGCTGTCCTCAGAGGCCGTGTTTTCTGCGGTCTGTACATCTTTGTTTACAGTGGTTTCAGCGGCGGCTTTTTCTGCCTCAGCCTTTTTCTGCTCTTCTTCGGCTGCCTGAGCTTCGGCGGCTTTCTCAGCCTCAGCTTTTTTCTTATCTTCTTCGGCTGCCTGAGCCTCCTGTTTTGCTTGCCGCTCCTGTGCTTTTTGTTCGTCCGTCTCTTTTTTCTGCCACATAAAGATGCCTGCAAGAGCGGCCAGCAAAAGGATGAGTAAAAAAATCATAAAACGGCGGATCCGCCTGTATCTTTTCTTTTTTTCACTGGATTGATTTCTTCTACGGCTCATAAAATAGTCCTTTCTTTTATGCCAAAAAGTCTGTATCTGTTTTATCAGTATACCACATTCGGGAGGTGTTAAGCCGCATAAGTTTTCTTACATTTATTTTAAGAAAATGTGAATCAGCCTGTCATATATTTTCCTGTAGGGCTGATATCTCATAGGCAAATCAAGCCATGTCTTTTTATCGACGATACTTTTATAATGTGAAAAGGTGTCAAATCCGGTTTTCCCGTGGTATGCGCCCATGCCGCTTTCCCCGAACCCTCCAAAGCCCATCTCGCTTGTCGCGAGGTGGATGATGGTATCGTTGACGCATCCGCCGCCAAAACTGCACTGTGAGGTAACCCGTTTCTTAGCATTGCTGCTGGAGGAGAACAGGTAAAGAGCCAGCGGATGAGGCATAGAATTTATGTTTGCGATGACTTCATCCAGAGTATCATAGATTAAGACCGGCAGCACCGGGCCGAAAATCTCTTCCTGCATCACAGGGTCGCTGAAGGTGACGCGGTCCATAACCGTAGGTTCAATCTGGAGCGTACTGCGGCTGTGCTTTCCGCCATAGACGGTCTTAGAGCTGTCAATGAGGCCTAAAATACGGTCAAAATGCTTTTCATTGATGATTTTTCCGTAGTTTTTATTGCTCAGCGGGCTTGAGGAATATTGTTTTTTTATCTGCTGCTTTATGGCAGCGATAAGCTTATCCTTTACCGCCCGGTCACAGTAGACATAGTCCGGAGCAACGCATGTCTGGCCGCAGTTTAGATATTTGCCGAATACAATCCTCTTTGCTGCAAGTTTTATATTGGCAGTTTTGTCAACGATGCACGGGCTCTTTCCGCCAAGCTCCAGCGTGACGGGAGTAAGGTGCTCTGCAGCTTTTCTCATGACTTCTTTACCTACGGCCTGGCTCCCGGTAAAGAAGATATAGTCGAAATGCTCGCTTAAAAGGCATGTGTTTTCGGCTCTTCCGCCCATGACAACAGATACATGTTCCTTCTCAAAGCACTCCTCAATAATCTTTCTGATAATCTCTCCAGTGTGCGGCGAGTAGGCGCTTGGCTTTACGACTGCGGTATTGCCGGCGGCAATGGCGTCGACGAGAGGCTCCATCGCCAGCATGAACGGATAGTTCCATGGGCTCATGATAAGCACCACGCCGTAAGGAGAAGGTTTCTTGTAGCTCCTTGAGTGGAACTGTGCCAGCGGGGTAAGCACGGTTTTTTCTCTTGCGAAAGAAAAAATATGCTTTATCATATAGGAAAGCTCACTGAGAGTCATCCCCGTCTCGCACATGTAGCTTTCCGGCCCGCTCTTTCCCAGGTCTGCTTTCAACGCGCTGTGTATCTCATTCTCATATTTTAAGATGCATGCCTTCAGTTTCAGAAGGGCTTTGAGCCTTAGCTCCACAGGAAGGGTAGCTCCTGTGCGGAAATATTTCCGCTGGGTGAGTACAAGCTCTTTGATTTCATTTTTATTCATAAATGTGCTCTCCTTTTTTAAACGGGCGTTTCACTCCGGCAGGAATCGGATTCCATAAGCCGGAAATACAGATGTTCCAACTCGTGTGCATTCATCAGCACAGGTACCGGATAGAGAGGATTTGCCTCCTTGTCGGCATAGTGGGCGAGTTTCGGGATGTCAACATCCTGAATCTCAGGTATCGTATCTCCAATCTGAAAACGCTTTTTCATATCTTTAACTGCCTGTATAAATGCTGCGGCCGCCTCATCGGAGGGGGTATCCTTGTCTGCCAGCCTGGCTGCGACGGCCAGTTTGTGGAGCTTTCGGTTTATCTTGCCTCCGTAAGTTTCAAGAACGAGGGGGAGAATCACGGCGTTGGCAAGTCCGTGGGGAACATTGTATTCTCCGCCAAGAGAGTGGGCGATAGCATGGACGTACCCGACATAGGATTTTGTGAATGCACACCCGGCATAAAAGGACGCATGGAGCATGTTCCGCCGTGCGTCAATGTCTGAGCCGTTTTCATATACCGTGTCGATGTTTTCAAATATCAGGCGGGTAGCCAAAAGGGCATCCTTTCTGGTGGCATATGTGGTGGAATTTCCGATAAATGCCTCTACGGCATGAGTCAGGGCATCCATTCCTGTAGCGGCAGTGATGGCAGGAGGAAGGCTTACGGTAACTTTTGGGTCGAGGACTGCGTACCGAGGGATGAGCGGAAAATCATTGATGGCATATTTGTGCCTCGTCGTTGCATCGGTGATAACAGCGGCAAGAGTAGTCTCGCTGCCGGTTCCTGCAGTCGTGGGAATGGCGAACAGCAGAGGCAGCTTTTTGTGCACTTTCAGGATTCCTTTCATTTTTGAAAGAGGCTGATTGGGCTTTGCGGCTCTTGCGCCTACTGCTTTAGCGCAGTCCATGCTGGAACCGCCGCCAAAGCCGATGATGGCGTCGCACCTGTTTTCAAGATAGAGGTCAAGCGCCTCGGCGACGTTGACGGTTGTAGGGTTGGCAACGGTTCCGTCATAGACCGTGAAAGGAATCTGGCTGTCAGACAACGCCTTTTCAAGGCGTTTTGTCAGCCCCAGGTTTCGGATGCCTTTATCTGTGATGATCAGGACGCTGGTGCGCCGTTTCTTTTTCATGATATCGGGAATGGCTTTGACGCTGCCGATAACCTCGGGTTTTCGGTAAGGCAGAAAAGGCAGCGCGATTTTGAATGCGGTCTGAAAAGTCCTGCAATACATTTTTCTCAGTGGGTTCATGTTCGTATCCTCTTTCTTCTTAATTCCTTATAAGCGGCAGGCATGCTGTCAGACAGCCCGCCGGGAAGATTCATTTTCCAGATTCCGGCAGACCTGGTTTAGGTTGTCTGCGATTTTAAAGAGTATGCGATAGAAAATATCGCGTTCCTCTGGGGTTATCCCCAGACCTCCAGCTACAGTCGCATGCATGATCAGGCCAGTAACTTTTTTCGCGCAGCTTTGCCCCTGCTCTGTGAGGACAGCCTTGGCTCGGTATCTTTTTGCGTCCTTTGAGACATTGCCGGAAAGGTAAGTGATAAGACCGGCTTTTTCAAGGTCGGATAAGATCCTTGAGATACCTCCCTTGTCCTCATGGCACTTTCCGCAGAGATCCGCCGCGGTCAGCCCGTCGGGGTACTCTGACAGGTAGTGAAGGCACATTACATGAGTTCCCTTAAGGCCAAGGGAATCCATGCGGTGGCGCTTGATTTTCTGTATGCTCTTATAAATCCGGGTTACGCCTGCGGTAAGATTTTCAAATCTGTCAATCATATGAACCTCCGTAGAAGTTGATTAGTCAACTTCTTGACAGAAAAAATATAGCAGTTCAAGGATGGTTTGTCAAGCAAGAAACCTTACAGCGATTGTAAGTTGTTTTATCAAATTCCCTTTGATACAATGGGGTTGTTAAAAAAAGGGATTAATGAGTGCTCAGCCTAAGATAAAAAATTCAGATAGGAGGCAGAAAAAATGAACCATGACAAGGTGTTAGAGGTTGAAAATATAACAAAAGTATACGGAAAAGGAGAGAACCGCACGGAGGCGCTTAAGGGAATCAGCTTCGACGTGCTGGAGGGGGAATTTTTAGGAATCATGGGGCCAAGCGGTTCGGGAAAGACGACGCTTTTAAACAGCATTGCGACTATGATCAAGGTGACTTCAGGGAAAATACGGCTTAAGGGGGAGGATATCTCTTCTTTTAAAGGAAAGGAGCTTTCAGGATACAGGGGGAAGGCAATCGGATATCTGTTCCAGGAGTTTGAGCTGCTTGACAATCTGACCGGCAGGGAGAATATCATACTGCCGCTGTCTCTTCACGGGATGACGGGAAGAGAGGCTGAATCCAGCCTGAAAAGGCTTGTAAGGCATTTCGGCATCGAGAATGAGCTTGACAAATTCCCATCCCAGATGTCCGGAGGGCAAAAGCAGAGGGTAGCCGCGGCGAGGGCGCTGATCGGGAACCCAGGCATCGTGCTGGCAGATGAGCCGACAGGAGCATTGGACAGCAGGAATTCCAAGGTGCTGATGGACCAGCTGTCGGCGATCAACGAAGATGAGGGCAGGACAATCGTGATGGTCACCCATGATGCCAATGCGGCAAGCTACTGCTCAAGGATTCTGTTTATCCAGGACGGGAGACTGTTCCATGAGCTTAGGAGGAATGTCAGGACGGAGACTACGGAAAGATTTTATGAGAGGATTGTAACAGTTTTATCACAGCTGGGAGGAGGGAGCGCAAATGTTCTTTAGGCAGATTAAGCGAAACGCCGCAAAAAACAGGAAGAATAACGGGCTGTTTTTCGGATCTCTTGTAATTGCGGTGATTGCGTTTTACACACTTTTATCCATGGATAAGCAGGATATCATGCGGTTCTTGAAAACAATTGAGAGCGATGCGGTGAGAAAGCTTTTGCAGCTGATCCCGGTGGTTTATGGAGTTTCACTGTTTTTTGTATTCTTCCTTGTTTACTTTTCCTGCCATTACCAGTTAAATGAGAGGAAAAAGGAACTGGGGCTGTACTTGATGCTCGGCATGAAAAAGAGCAGGCTTTTTGCCATGCTTATGAGCGAGACGCTGCTTAACAGCCTGATATCTCTTGTAATCGGCATTCCGGCGGCGCTTTTCCTGACGGAGGCCATCAGCCTTATAACGGTCAGGGCCGCGGGGCTTGACATTATCGGGCATGAGGTGACCTGGTCATTTCCCGCTGTTGCGGAGACGGCTGCAGGCTTTGTCATCGTACAGCTTACCGCCATGCTGATCTTAAGCATCCGTTTTGCGAATGCAGAACCGGCAAAGCTCCTGAATCCTGATGTTTCAGAGACGCAGGGAGAGACGATGGGGAAGGAGAGAAAAGGAGATGCCTTTTTCTTTGCGGCTGGCTGCATCCTTCTTGTGGCGGCATATGGGATGGGAGTAATGCTGTTTGGCAGCTTTGACGTTGTGATCGTTCTGGCTGTCCTGATCCTGGGAACTGCGGGAACATTTCTTTTGTACCGGGGGGCGGGAGCGGTCATTGGTCGGTATATCCAGAAGAAAGGCGCGGAAAGGTCAGGGCTTTATACCTTTACGGGAAGGCAGATTCAGGAAAATATCCTCTGCCAGCATAAGACATTGGCGGTGTCAAGCCTGTTATTGCTTATTGCCCTGTCCTGTGTCTCCTACGGAATCGGCACGGTGGTAAGCTCCCAGGCGGCGACGGCGAAAACGACGGATTTTTCCATCCAGGGAGATGAAGAGAAGGAGGACTGGGAAAATATCCTTGAGGTGCTTGAGAGCCGGGAGTGCAGAAAATATATCTCCGGGTATTATCCGGTTTATCTTGGCAGGGCGGATGCAGAGCGGCATGAGGTTTCAATGGACGGGCTTAAAAAGGCTGTCGTATCCATTAAGGATGCAAAAGATAAAGAAATGCAGGATAATGTGGCAGAATATATGGACAGCAATGAGGGGTATGAATATTTTATTGCCCTGTCCAGCTATAACGATGTCCTTGAGGCGGCAGGAAAGGGAAAACTGAGCCTTAAGGATAAAGAAATCGGATTCTACACTTCCATGAAAGAGTACCCTGACCGTTTGGAAATATACCGCAGCGCACTGAAAGACGGGGCGTATATTGAGCTTGACGGGGAGCAGTATCAGCTTTCAGAGGAACTCTATTATGATAATGTAGTCGCAGACCGCCAGATAACGCTTGAGAAAGCATTTATCGTTCCGGATGAGCTGTACATGAAGATGGTGGAGGACAGTGACAGGCTGTTTTGCTATAATGCAATGCTGAGGCCGGAGCTGACAGAAAAGGAAGGCTTTATGCAGACCCTTGAAAAGGCCTCGGAGATTTTTCGGGAGAAAGGGTTTGTCTATGAGAGCTATCTCTCAGGGATTGGCAGGAGAATGTTTTACACAGTTGCAGGCAGCTATATTACGATCTATCTCGGTATCCTGTTCATGATTATTGCCAATACTTCTATCGCCTTAAAATACTTGATGCAGCAGCAGGGAAACCGGAAACGTTACCGGACGCTCATGATGCTTGGGGCGGATGTTAGGGAGATCTGCCGTTCTTCGGCAGAGCAGGTATATCTTTTCTCAGGAATGGTGCTCCTTGTATCGTCGGTAAGCTCTGTCTTTGCCATATGGACTATGTTTAACAGTTTCCTGAGTCTGCCGGAGGGCGTGTCGCCGGGAAAGATGATTGCTTTAACAGGAGCAGCGTTTGCTGTATTTGTTGCAACCCAGATGATTTATGTTATGATAATAGAAAGAGCAGGCAGAAAGGACATACGAAGCCTGAATATAAGATAGGACAGGGAGACAGGAATTGAGTACGATTGTAATTGTTGAAGATGATATTTTCCTCAGGGAAGAGCTGGAGCATACTTTTATTAAAGAGGGATACAATGCGGTGAGCATCTCTTCCTTTGAGGAGCCGGAAAAGGAGATGCTGGAAAAAGAGCCGGATTTAATTGTGTTGGATGTGAACCTTCCAGGGAAATCGGGATTTGAGCTGTGTAAATGGCTGAAAGCGAGAGTCTCTGTTCCCATCCTTATCCTTACGGCGCGGGATGGGCTTACGGATGAGCTGTATGCATTGGGGCTTGGCGCGGATGATTTCCTCACCAAGCCGTGCCATCCCAAACGGCTTGCCGCGCGGGCGGAGCGCCTGCTTAAGACTTACCGGAAGGTCAGGAACCTAGTGCAGGCGGGGGATGTGGCGATGGATGTGGATGCCTGTAAGGTCATATGGGGAAAAAAGCAAGTGGCCCTGCCGGAGACGGAAGGGAAGATCATGCGCCTGCTTATGGAGCGCTATCCGTCTGTTGTGGGAAAGCAGGAAATCGTGGCTGCCCTGTGGGGGAACGGTGCATATGTAGATGAAAACATCCTGCAGGTCAATATGGCAAGGCTAAGGAAGAACCTTGACAGCATCGGGCTTAAGAGTCTGGTGAGGACAGTGAGGGGGAGCGGGTATTGCCTGGAGGTGACAGAGCTGTGAGAGGAAAAGATATTTGCCTGAAAATGCGCCTGCACTGGCTGATGCTGCTGGTCTTGTCGGACGCTTTCTTTGCTTTTCTTGTGTGGCTTGCCAACCCCAACGGGCTGAAAAGCCTTTCTGTTATCATCGTACTTTATACTGTGCTGGCTGTGGCTGCGGGCTGCGCTATTGATTTTGTGAGGGTGCGGGCGCAGCTTAAGGCGTTGGAAGACTGTCTTGAAAGGCAGGGGGAATACGAGGAGCAGGAGCTTATGGCGGTGACCGATAAGGTGTGGCATCCGGCTGTTAGGGAGGCGTTTTCGCTGCTGTGGGAGGAGCGCGCGCAGAACAGCGAAAGACAGCAGGAGCTTATGAGCTATCAGGAATTTATCGAGGCGTGGACGCATGAGATCAAGACGCCGCTGTCTTTGTCGGAGCTGGTGCTGGAGAACCACAGGGAGGAGATGTCGGAGTATGTGTACCGGAGGATGCGGCATGTGCAGCGCATAGCGGGGATGGATGTGGAGCGTATACTGTATTATGCAAGGCTCCATGCGGAGCATGTGGATTACCAGTTTGAAAGGATATTCCTTCCGGAGTGCGTGAAAGAAGTGCTCGACAGATTTCCGGGAATTCCCCAGGAAAGAGGCATAGAAGTAAAAGATAAGACCGCGCCTGTCTGGATTGTGAGCGACGGGAGAGTTCTTGGCTTTATGCTTTCCCAGATTTTTAGCAATGCGTTTAAATATGCGGGAAGGAGCGGCCAAGTTGTGGAGATAGAGGCATGGAAATGCGAGGAAGATGCAGAGAAGGGAAGTCACAAAGGAGATGGGAAGGTTCACCTTGCCGTCAGGGATAACGGGGGAGGAGCGCCTTTGGAGGATATCCCGTTTTTGTTTGACAAGGGCTTTACGGGCAGCCATCCGGGGCGGCAGAATGCAACCGGGATGGGGCTGTATTTTGTCAAGAAGTACGCAAAAGTGCTGGCAGTGGATGTGAGGGTGGAAGAAGAGCTGGTTTCCGGCGGATGGTTTGGGATAGAAATAGTGTTTCCGGATGTGTGATTCGGAAACACTATTTCTTTTTGCCTAATGCTCTAAAGTTTTCAGGTACCGGTAAATGCTGGATGAGGAGCAGGCGAGGTGCTTTGCTGTAAAAGGGATTGCGCCTTTCAGGCGGAACAGTCCATGCTTGTCCAGCTGAGAGATAATGGTTATCTTCTCTTCCTGTGTTAGGCGTTCAGGGGGCGTCTTGATATCTTTCATGACATCTTCAAAAATCTGCTGCATGAGTTTGGCAATATCTGTTGGAAATCTTTCTGCGGAACTTAAAGAAAATGGTACAGAAAGCTGTACTGCCGGTTCATCTTGAATGGTGTGCACAAAAGCGCTGCCGTGAATCAGCTCAAAAAGGCGGCGGCTTAGATTGGAAAAACGGCTGTCATCAAAATTAATACAGAGAAGCCCTTCTAATATTCCGTGGCTATTTTTGATGAACATCGTTGAGGAGCGTATCATGTGCCCGTTCTCGGTTTCGCCATTGTAGTTAATGAGGAAATCTTCGTTCATATAGGCCTTGGATTTAATCAGGCAAAGAGCAGTATTTGTCAGTGGACTTCCAACTGTCCTGCCGCTGATATGTCCGTTTGCAATCGCAACAACCTCTTTGTTCGATTGTGTCAGATCGTGTAGAACGATTTCATAATCCGGTCCGAGAACTTTTCCAAGATAATCAACCAGTATGGAATATTGCTGAAATAATTCTTTTGTCATGATAATTACCTCGTAAATAATTATTTTACGTGGCGGTCTGCTGTGTGCCTGCCTTTTATGATTATTACATTTTTTCTTGAAAAATTCAACATCAAAAAAATATATTCCTAAGATATAAAATATATAGGAAAAAATGTAAAGATGTCAGAAAATTTGTCTTGACGTAAACATAAAAAAAGTGTATTATAATAAAAAATTATCGCGATAAAAAAAAATTATTGAAAATGCAGGAGGAGAATATGAAGGAAGACTACAGAAAATTGCCTGTTGCAGAAAAACTTTCCAATGAGGAGGAAGTGGTCTGGATCAACCCAAAGCATGTTCCGTTTGCAAAAAGCAGTCTGGACATCCATATGGCGGATATTGAGGATGCCGAAATGCGTCTGGCGAGATTTGCATCGTTTATCATGAAGTGCTTTCCGGAGACATGTGCGGATAATGGGCTGATCGAGTCGGCATTGACTCCGATTCCGAAGATGCAGGAGGCGCTTAAAGAGGCATATGGAGCAGATATACCAGGGCAGCTGTTCCTAAAACAGGACAGCCATCTGGCAATAGCGGGTTCAGTCAAAGCAAGAGGCGGGATTTATGAGGTGCTGAAGCATACGGAGGAACTGGCATTTGAGGCAGGCCTGCTCAGACCGGAGGATGATTATGCCAGGCTGGCAGAGCCGGAGTGCAGGGAATTTTTTAGCCAGTATACGATTCAGGTAGGTTCTACAGGAAATCTGGGTCTCAGTATTGGAATTTCAAGTGCCGCAATCGGATATAAAGTGATTGTACATATGTCCGCAGATGCGAGGCAGTGGAAGAAAGATATGCTCCGGGCTCACGGCGTCATCGTGAAAGAATATGAGTCTGATTATAGTGAGGCGGTAAAAGAGGGGCGAAGGCTTTCAGACGCCGATCCGAAGAGCTATTTTGTAGATGACGAAAACTCTGTCAATCTCTTTATGGGTTATGCAGTGGCTGCCAGGAGGCTTAAGAAACAATTGGAGGACAGGGAGGTCATGGTGGACGAAGAACACCCGTTGTTTGTATATATTCCGTGCGGGGTAGGAGGTGCGCCGGGAGGCGTGACATTTGGCATGAAAGAGGTATGGGGAGATTATGTCCACTGTTTTTTTGTTGAGCCGGTGCAGGCTCCGGCAATGCTGCTCGGCATGGTTTCCGGGCTGCACAATGATGTCTGCGTACAGGATATAGGGCTTACCGGGCTGACCCATGCGGATGGGCTGGCGGTTGGAAGACCGTCGGGGTTCGTCGGTAAGGTGATGGAGCCGCTTCTTAGTGGAGAGTTTACTTTAGCCGATAAGTGGCTGTATGAGTATATGCGGATATTTCTGGATGCAGAGGGTATTTTCCTGGAGCCAAGTGCATGTGCGGCATTTGCAGGTCCTATAAAGCTACTTGCCCGGGAAGAGACGAGAACATATATAAAAGAGAACGGGCTTGAGGATAAGATGGATCGGGCGACCCATATTGCATGGGCAACCGGAGGCAGCCTTGTGCCGGATGACATTCGTGAGGAGTATAAAAATACTTATCTGTAAGGAACAAAGAGAAAAGGAAAGTACTGAAAGGAGAAATATATGTGGGGACAGATTTTTAATCTTGAGAATCCGCTTATTGGGGCGGATAATACATGGGTACTGTGGGCGGTAGTTGTGTTGGGGGCAGGCCTGGCAATCTGTCTGGAACAGCGTTATACGTGGGCTGCAAAAATGACGGGGGCGGTTCTTGCCCTGATCTTTGCAATTATATTATCTAACTTTGGAATTATACCGATGGAGGCATCAGTATGGGATGTGATTAACGGGTATATCGTTCCGTTTGCAATTCCGCTCCTGCTTTTACAGTGTGATATGAGGAAGATTGGGAAAGAAGCGGGGCGCATGCTGTCGATATTTTTGATCGGGGCAGTGGGAACTTGCGTGGGTGCGCTTGCGGCATATTTTGCGCTTCGCAATTTTATCCCGGAGCTTGATGCTCTTGCAGGTGTATTCACAGGCACTTATGTAGGCGGCGGCGTGAATTTTGTAGCGCTCAGCAATTCTTTCGAAGTGTCCGGAACAATGGTTTCTTCAGCGACTGTTGCAGACAATCTGTTGATGGCAATCTATATTTTTGTGTTGATTTTGGTTCCGTCAGTTGGATTTTTCCGCAGGAATTTTGTTCATCCTCATATGGATGCAATAGAGGCAAATGCAAATGAAACTCATAAGTCGGAAAAGGAGACGGATGTTGCGGCATACTGGTCAAGGAAAGAGATCTCACTTAAGGATATTGCATTTTCTGTTGCAGCGTCATTTACAATCGTCGCGGTGGCGAATGTCGTGAGCGGGCTGTTTTCAGCAGTTATTCCGACTGATAATATAGTTCTGTCGATTCTTAATATGCTGCTTGGCAATCTGTATCTGTGGATTACGACTATTTCTATGTGCTGTGCCACATTTGGCCACGGGTTCTTCAGCAAAATTAACGGAACGCAGGAAGTGGGAACCTACATGATCTATCTGTTCTTCTTTGCGATTGGAATCCCAGCATCCATTCCGATGGTTTTGAAAAATTCCCCGCTGCTGCTTGTCTTTGCATTGATTATTGTTTTGGTGCATATGCTTATTTGCTTTGTGGCGGCAAAAATATTTAAGTTTACGTTGGAAGATACGATTGTGGCATCGATTGCAAATATCAGCGGGCCTACGGGAGCGGCAGCTATGGCGATTTCCAAAGGATGGACATCACTGGTTGGGCCGAGCATACTCGTGGGAACCCTGGGCTATGTCCTGGGAACATACCTCGGACTTCTTGTAGGGAGCATTTTAGGGCTGTAGCCGGGAGGCGGCAGATTGTTTTTAAAGGGTAAATATGCAGGAAAAGAAGGTTTGTATGAAAAGAAGAATTTTATGTTATGGCGATTCCAATACGTGGGGATTTAATGCTATGAATGAAAAAGTGTACGGACAGCGTTTTCCAGAGGATGTCCGATGGACAGGACGGCTTCAGACAATTCTTGGAGATGGGTGGACAATCATTGAAGAAGGGCTGTGCGGAAGGACGACGGTATTTGATGATCCTTTGCGTGACGGGCTGAATGGGCTTAAATATTTGATTCCATGTCTTGCAAGCCATAAACCTCTTGACTATATGATCATAATGCTGGGAAGCAATGACTGCAAGGCGAGATTTTGTGCATTGCCGAAGAATATAGCAGACGGCCTTCAGCGGCTTATTGTGACAGCAAAGCAGGCAGACGTTTGGAAAAATGAGCCCGCAGTGCTTATTGTCGCTCCCCCGCCGATTGAGGAGGGGAGCGATATTCATCCGATAGGCAGGGATATGGGGCCGTGCAGTAAAAAGTCTGAGATGCTGGCAGAAGAATTTAAGCTTTGGGCAGAGGCAGATGGATGTGATTTTCTGGATGCCGCGTCTTTTGCAAGGATGAATCAGTACGACTATATGCATATGGATGTGGAAAGCCATGCGAAACTAGCAGAAAAAGTGGCAGATATATTGCGTGAAAAAGTGAGGTGAAAGAGATCGTGAATCTTTATGATGCACACGGGGACATATGGTATGATGTGCTTTGGCACAGCGAGATGGGCGAAAGGGATATTTTTCGAAAATATCAACTGCCGAAGTTTAAGAAAGGCGGCGTGTTTGGCGGAACTTTCGTAATGTGGATCGATCCGCCCTATGACAAAAATCCGGAGAAACGAATCAGGCAGATTGAAAACGCAGTACGTCAGGAGCTTTTGGATGCATCTGATATCCTGAATATTGTAAAAAGATTTGAGGATTTTGAAAGAGGAACAAAGGCGGGAAAGATTAATGTTCTGATGGGGTTGGAGGGATTGTCCCATATCGGGGAGGATATTGACCGGATTAATTATTACTATGACGAGTTTTCCGTGCGGACAATGATGCTGACTTGGAATGAGGAAAACGCCCTTGCCTCAGGATGGCCGGGAGATCAGGAGAGAGGATTGACGGATAAAGGGAAAGAGGCGGTTACCCGAATGAAGGAGCTGGGAATCGTCCTGGACGTATCTCACCTGAATGATAAGGGCTTTTGGGATGTGATTGAATTGGCGGACGGGCATCCGGTGATTGCATCTCACAGCAATGTAAGAGCAATCTCTCCTCACGGGCGAAATTTGACGGATGATATGATCAAAGCATTGGCGGCATCGGGTGGTGTTATCGGGATGAACCGGCAGGAGACATTCACCAGTTTTAACGGCGCGAAGAAATCTGTCGCAGGTTTGGTGGATCATGTAGACTATATTGTAGATCTGGCAGGAATTGACCATGTAGGATGCGGCTTTGATTTTGAAGATTATGTGCAATCGGATTCCCTGATTAAAAACGGGGTGGACAATAATGATACGTCAGGTATTGAGGGTCTTCAAAGTGCGGCGGACTGCCAGAACTTTCTGGAGGAATTGAAGAGGAGAGGCTACAGTGATGAGGACATAGAGAAAGTGGCGTACAAAAATTTCTACAGAGTTTACAGACAGGTTTTAACTTAAAGCCTATTCTATGAAAGGTCTCATTTAAGTGGTTTTTAGGATCGCTTAAGTGAGACCGTGTATCTGATAAATCGGGCAGTTTCTTGCCGAAAATCTCACCGATAAACCGAAAATATTTCCATAGAAGAATTCTATGCTTTTTTGGCAGGGATATTTGTGCTAATATAGAAAATGAACATTAAATTTTAAATATTATTATATTTATATGGGAAAGCAGTTTAATCTAGTTGACTATATGAGGCGCAGGAGGATAATATGGGAGAGCAGCTCACGAAAAGCGATGTGGAGAAAATTAAGGAAGAGATTGAGTACCGGAAACTTGTAGTCCGAAAGCGGGAGCTTGAGGCTGTGAAAGAGGCGAGGGCCCAGGGCGACCTAAGCGAAAACTTTGAATATAAGGCTGCAAAACAGGATAAAAACCGCAATGAAAGCCGTATCCGCTACCTGGAAAAGATGTTGAAGCATGCCCGGATCGTGTCAGACGATTCCAAGGACGACGAGGTTGGAATCAATAATACGGTGACGGTGTATTTTGAGGAAGATGACGAGACGGAAACCTACCGTCTGGTGACAAGCGTCCGGGGGAATTCCATGCAGGGGCTTATCAGCATAGAGTCTCCTATGGGGAAGGCGATACGGGGCCATAAAGAAGGAGACAGGGTGCTTGTGAAGACAAATGGAGATAACGGCTACTATGTGGTGATCAGGGAGATTGTGAAGACTATGGATGATTCCCAGGATACACTGCGAAGGTACTAGAAACTAAAAATTTAAAGCCAATGTAAATGACAGGCGTTAGAGAGATTTGAGCGGCAGCGTGCTTGAAATGCCGTGGGTTATTATATATAATGAAAGCGGTAAAATATTTTTTGAGATGAGCCTGGAATTTGCCGATAATTTTAAGATACTAAAAGGAGAAAAAGGATGCTTGGAGATACACAGGGAAGAAAGATTGACAGATATGTGCCGGATTATGTGGTTTTTGATCTGGAGACGACGGGAGTCAGCTGCGTGACGGACAGGGTGATTGAGATTTCTGCCGTCAAGGTCCAGGGGAAGAAGATCGTGGATAAGTTCTCTATGCTGGTAAACCCGGAGATGAAGATTCCTTTCCGGGCATCCCAAGTCAACCACATCTATGACGATATGGTGAAGGATGCCCCTGTGTTTGAAAAAGCGCTGGCGGATTTTGATGCGTTTATCGGAGATATGGTTCTGGTGGGGCACAATATCCATACGTTTGACATGAAGTTTATCCAGAGGGATGCGAGGGCCTACTGGGGAAAGACATTTGCCAATAGCTACATAGACACTCTGGTTCTTGCAAGGAAGTGCCTGCCGCAGCTTTCCGGCTATAAGCTTACGGATCTGGCGGCACATTATTGCATCTGTTCGGACGGAGCTCACCGTGCCCTTGCGGACTGCGGCATGAACCAGAAAGTATTTGAACGGCTGGGGGAGGCGTTAAAGTCTCCGGCGATTCGGAAAAATATAAAAGTGTGCCCCAGGTGCGGGCAGATGCTTGTGAGGCGGAAAGGGAAGTTCGGTGAGTTCTGGGGATGCGGCGGATATCCGGGCTGCAGATATACGGAGAATGTGTAAGAGATGCCTTTTGTATGTGTAGGATATTAGAATTATTAATTTGAGGAAGTAGAGGATTTTGGGTATGCTGTTAATTAAAAATGCAGAGGTTTATGCGCCGGAATATTTAGGGAGAAAGGATGTCCTTGCCTGTAATGGAAAGATAGAGTGCGTGGAGGATTCCATCGGGGAGCTGCCGGTTGCGTGCGACGTGGCAGATGCAGAGGGGAAGATGCTTATCCCGGGGCTTATCGACCAGCATGTGCATGTGACGGGCGGCGGTGGCGAGGGAAGTTTTTGCACCCGCACCCCGGAGCTTGAGGTATCGGAGCTTGTGAGAGGCGGCATCACGACGGTAGTGGGGCTGCTGGGAACAGACGGGATTACGAGGAGCGTGGAGAATCTTTATGCGAAGACGGCAGCCCTTAATGAGGAGGGCGTGACAGCGTATATGATGACGGGAGCTTACGGCTATCCGTCGCCGACGATTACCGGGGCCGCAGACAGGGATGTGGTGTTTATAAAGGAAGTGCTGGGGTTAAAGCTCGCGATATCCGACCACCGCGCCCCGAACATTACCGTGCGGGAACTGATACAATGTGCAGGAAAAGTGCGGGTTGCAGGGATGCTTTCGGGAAAACCGGGGGTGGTGATCCTTCATATGGGAGATGAGAAGTCGGGCTTGAAACCAGTGCTTGAGGCTCTTGAGGAAGGTTCTGTTCCCATCCGGATTTTCCGTCCTACCCATGTCAACCGTAATGGGCGGTTATTGGAGAAGGGGTATGATTTTCTGGAAAAGGGAGGATATATCGATCTGACCTGCGGGATCAGCAAAGACGCTGCTCCGGGGAACTGCATCGCTGAGGCGATTAAACGCGGCATCCCGCTTGACCATATCACTGTAAGCTCTGACGGGCACGGGAGCTGGTCTAATTATGCGGAGGACGGAACGCTCATAGAGATGGGAGTTTCCGGGGTGGACGCCCTTTTCAGGGAGCTGACCCGCATGGTAACGGAGCTTGGGATGCCGCTGGAGGATGCCCTGCCCTACATGACAAGCCAGGTGGCGGAGTGCCTTGGCCTGTTTCCGAAGAAGGGCTGCATACGGAAAGGAGCGGATGCAGATATGCTTCTTCTGGGAAAGGATATGTCTCTCGATAGTTTCATTGCCCGGGGGCAGATATTTATGCGGGGCGGTGAAGTAATCCGAAAGGGAACTTACGAAAAGTAAAAAATTGAAACGGCTATAATATGTGGATAAAAAAGACAGCCCGTGCATGTTTAATGCACAGGGCTGTTTTTACACGTTTGCTCAGAGCTGAAGCCAGTTGATTTTTGCCTGATCTCATTTTCGGAGGGCGAAATCCCTGAATACTTCAACGACGCGTTCCATATCCGCGATGTCAAACCGCTGGTCGCAGCTTATGGACATGACATGGGCGTAGATGTACTGTGCGCCTGGATATTTTTCGATCTCGATAAAGGGCGGCACCGGCCAGTATACTTTCGGCGGGATGCGGCTGTCTGCAAGATGTTTCATCAGCGCGTCTCTGCCGTCAACAAGAAATGGGAAGAACATGGGGCATACGTCATCCGGCAGCCCGGTAAAGACCGGACGAACCGCCGGGTTTTCCGGCAAGTTCTTGAGGAGGTATGCGAAGTTCTCCCTCCGTTTTCTGATGGATTCATCGAGGGGATAGTGCAGGATGGTTTTGAAGGATTCTTCGTCGCCTGCCTGCATGTCAAAGATTTCCCGGAGCATGAACTCTGCTTTCCAGAAAGCATCGGCGCTTTCCTTGTTGAGGGATTCGTCGCCCGTAAGCTCGTATTTTTCCCGCTTGCCGAGAGCAGTGCGGCGGATGCCAAGATGAACTTCATCTGCCGGGATGGGGGAGACGCTGAATTTCCCGCTGCGCTTGACGGCAAGGCCGCCGGAGGCGACGCCCATCCATTTGCGGAGGCTCACGGCCAGATAATCCGTCTCCGGACATGCGGGGGAAAATGCGGTGTGGGTCATATCCTGCATGACGACGACATTATTCCGGCGGCATTTTTTCACAAATTCGATGTCAAAGGCAGAGAAACCGTAATAGCCGCAGATCATAAGGAAACTGATTTTTGGAATCAGGTTTTCATCGAACTTGGGAGTTAGGCTGTGGTCAAAATCGTAGTAAAAGATTTCATAGCCAGCCTTGACAAAGCAGCCGCTCACGGTCTCGCAGGTGTATGCGGGGAGATAGGCAGCCCGTTTCTGGTCTGTCTTCATGATGTCTCTGAGGCAGAGGTAGATAGCGCATCTCCCGGACATAAGGTGAAGGATGTCGTCCGCGCCCGGGCACATCCTGCTGACATAGTTGTTTTCTTCTTCCGGAAGAGAAGAGTAAGGGAAAAATCCTCCGATTTCCATAAAAGTGTCCTCCTTAGTAATTTGATTTTGATATATGATAACCTTTGCGTTACAGTTCTCTGTCAGGATGACAGGGTGTCTTTGAATTCTTCAATCTCTGAGGGAGCTACATTGTCTATGACCAGGCAGGAGGCTAAAAGGTTCAGCACAGCCATGGGGAGCGCCAGGGAGTTGTAGAAGAATTTTGTCTGCCCGGGGCAGATAAGAAGATGATCGCCGTATTTTGCAACCGGGGAGGTATCGCTGTCTGTGATGGCAAGGATCGGGATGCCAAGTTCGGATATTTTCCTGGCGATATTGCCGATGGGGAAAAAATAGCGCGGGAAGGAGAAAAGGATGGCGAGGTCTCCATCTGTAAGGTTTTGCAGATGGAGCTGCGTCTCCTCGAGATTTCCCAGATCCACAAGGGTTGCATTAAAATAAAGAATCTGCAGGCGCGATTCTAAAAACTGCCCCATGATCTTAGACAGGTCGTGGGCAAAGATATAGATTCTTCGGCTCTTTCGTATCTGGTCTGCAATCCGGGTGATATTATTCAGGCGGATGCTGGAATAATACTCCGTCAGGGAACCGACTTCTTCCCCGAAAATCTCCGAAAGAAGCGATTCCTTCTCGGACGCGCTGCCGGTGGACAGCTTCGGGGGGATATAGTGGGCTGAGGAGACAAGCTTGATCATTGTCTGGGTGTGGTCCCGGAATTCATTTTTCAGCTCCAGGAAACTGGCGCAGCCCATCTTCTGGCAGAACCGGAGAAGTGTCACCTCACATGCGGAAGTGTTCTGGCTCAACTGGGCGAGGGTTATGTAGCAGATGTCCTCCGGGTTGGCGATTAAGTAGTCGGCGATGGATTTCTGCTTTTTTGTCAGGTCAGGATAGGCGGCGCGTATGCGTTCGATAATGTCCATTTTCAATCCCCGTTCTTTCTGAAAATATAATTGTTTTTGTTTATTTTGAACAAAAATAATGTAAACACTTTACAACTATAGGTACAACATGATATAATTCAAAACAGAAAGTAAATACTTTACAAAATGAGTATAACACAAAAATATGCAAAATAAAAGTAAAGTTTTTACTTTGCAATTGCGCGCGTGGAAGATAGAAGGATGATTTTTTGTATATGATATATTTTACAGAGAGTTGTCCGAAAAGTAAAGGAGGAGAAAATACGATGAAGAAACTTTTTGACGAGCATTTTGAGCGGACATGGCTGATCATCTTTTTATTTATGTTTTTTCTGATCATGGTGCCGTTTCCGTTTTTCTACAGCGAGACTTATATCCCATCTATCGGCGGCATCCCAAGCTACCTGTTCGGGTGGTTCGCCCATACGGCGGTGACGTTTGCATTGATTATCGTGTACTACCGTATGTGCATGAAGAGAAAAGAGTATCATGTTTATGACGAGGAAGAACAGACAGAGAAGGAGGAAAGGTAAGTATGAACGGAGCAATTCAGCCGTCACCGGTTCCATTTTACACGGTGATTATCTTTTATCTTGGAATTATGGCGTTTATTGGCTGGTATGCCAGCCGTAAGACAAGCAGCCTTGGAGATTTTTTCGTGCTGAGCGGCAAAGCGGGAGTTGTTGTCAGCGGTATTGCGTATTTTTCCACTCAGTTTTCCATGGGAACTTTCCTCGGAACGCCCGGAACTATCTATGGGGTCGGCTACGCAGGGATGGCGATTTCTGTACCCGGCGCGGTATTCTGCATGATCCTTCCGGCGCTCCTTATCGGGCGAAAGCTGATCACGCTGGGGCATAAGTATGGATTTCTCACTATGGCGGATTATCTCTCGGATCGCTACCACTCTAAGAGCATGAGCGGCGTGCTGGGCGTGATGATGTTATTCTTCCTGATTCCTATGATGGGAGCGCAGATTATCGGCGCGGGAGTAATCGTACATGTATTTACCGGACTTCCTGAGTGGGCAGGGGTTGTCGGAATGGGTGTGATTGTTATATTATATTGTATGGCGGGTGGCATGAAGGGAGCAATGATGACAGATGTCATCCAGGGCTCGCTGATGATTGCCACAGCAGTTGTGACGTTCATTGTTTCGATAGTAATGGGCGGCGGATTTGAGAATATCAATCATACATTGCAGGGGATGAATGAGGCCTACCTCACTTTCCCGGGAGCTAACGGGTACATGCCGTGGACATATTTCGTCTCCAATATCGTATTGTGGTCGTTCTTTACTATGGGGCAGCCCCATCTGTTCACGAAGTTTTTTGCAATGAAAGACCATAAGACTATGTTCAAGGCGATTCTTCTCGGTACGGCGGGCATGTTCTTCTCGGCGACACTGATTGAGTGGGCGGGCGTAAATGGCATCGCCTCCATCCAGAATATTGAGAAGGCGGACCAGATTGTGCCGATGATCCTCCAGAGAGGGCTGAACCCGTTCCTTGCATCCATCTTTATAGCAGGAATTGTGGCGGCAGGCATGTCCACCATCGACGGGATTCTGGTGACGACTACCGGGGCAGTGACAAGAGACATCTACCAGAAGATTATCAACAAGAAAGCGACGGATGAGAATGTCATGAATCTTTCTAAGGTTGTGACGGTGCTGATCGGAATCATTGTTATCTGCTTTGGCGTATTCCAGCCGGGAAGTATTTTCGAGATCAACCTGTTTGCATTTTCCGGAATGGCGATCTTTGTAGTGCCGATCCTTTTCGGGATGTACTGGAAGAAATCTACGGTGGCAGGAGCAGTGTCGTCGGTGGTCGTGGGCGTTATCGCGCTTCTTGTGTTTACATTGGTTCCGTCAGTGAAGGAGCTGGCGCATGGGTTCCACGCCTTGTTCCCGGCAACGATACTTGGCTCGGCTGCAATGCTCATCGTCAGCAGCATGACACAGGCGCCTCCGCAGGAAACGATTGAGCGGCATTTTGCGGTTTTTGAAAAATAAGCACAGCGAAAAGGAGAGAATGGTATGTATCTAGGTAAAATGACTACAGCGCAGGCAGGCGAGGCTTTTAAACATGACCCTATCGTCGTGATTCCGGTGGGAAGCACTGAACAGCACGGGGCGCAGAGCGCACTTGGAACGGATTATCTGGTTCCGGCTTATCTGGCGGATCAGATTGCCGGCATGGACGGGGTGATCGTCGCCCCCACGGTACCATATGGTGTATGTCCATATCATTTGAGCTTTGCGGGAAGCATCAACATCGGGTATGAGGGACTTTACCTGGTTCTCCACGGCATTATGGATTCCCTGATGGAGCAGGGTGTTAAGCGGTTCGTCGTCCTGAACGGGCACGGCGGCAATACGCCGTCCATCGACCGGGCGGCTCTGGAAGTGTACCATAAGGGCGGAGTGTGCGCCAGCATCGACTGGTGGAGCCTGGTGGCTGAGCTTGACGACAGATTCAAGGGCGGGCACGGGGATCTGCTTGAGACATCAGCAGTGATGGCGATTGCGCCTGAGGCAGTGCATCTGGAGCTAGGGCAGCCAGTCAATGCCCAAAGCCCTACGGATGAGCTTAAGGCAGCTTACATTCAGGCAGTGAACTTCAAAGGCGGAACGGTACGCCTTGTCCGGGATACGAAGGAGATTGCGCCAAGCGGGTGGTTCGGCCCGTTTGACCCGAAGGAATCGACGGCAGAGCTTGGGCAGGCGGCGCTTGACTTAGCGGCAGGCTATATCCGCGATTTTATGGGCGAGATGAAAAAAATATGCTTGCAAAATAAGTGAGCTGTAGTATACTGGATATGTAGACAAAATATAGAAAAAGGGGAGCTTGCGTATCAAGCGGGCTGAGAACAGGCTGAATTGCCTGGACCCATAGACCTGATTTGGATAATGCCAACGTAGGGATCGGTATGATGGATTCATAGATATCCATTATATAAGGTTGAGCGAAAACGGCGGATGTACCCTTGCAGGTATGTCCGCTTTTTTGGATAAAAATTGCGTGAGAGGCATGGTCCGGGAAAGAGGAGGTAATCATTATGCTTGGAACTTATTTGGAGAATGTCAGAAGAGCCGTGCCCCTTGTGCACAATATCACCAATTATGTGACGGTGAACGATGTGGCGAATGTGCTGTTAGCCTGCGGTGCAAGTCCGATCATGTCGGATGAGCCGAGAGACGTGGCGGATATCACGGCAATCTGCGGAGGGCTGAATATCAATATCGGCACGTTGAATGAACGGACCATCGAGGGGATGTTCACGGCAGGAAAGAAAGCTAACGAGCTTGGGCATCCCATACTTTTAGACCCGGTAGGAGCAGGAGCCAGCGCCCTGCGGACAGATACGTCAATCCGGCTGATGGAGGAGCTTGAGCTTACTGTTATCCGGGGAAACATTTCCGAGATAAAGACCTTGGCGCTGGGAAATGGTACCACGAAAGGAGTGGACGCAGATGCGGCGGACGCGGTGACGGAGGAGAATGTTGACAGGACAGTTGCATTTGCAAAGGAGTTTGCAAAGAAAAGCCGCTGCATTGTCGCGGTTACCGGAGCGATTGACTTAGTAAGCGACGGCGCTGCATGTTATGTTATCCGCAACGGACGGCCGGAGATGGAAAAAGTAACCGGAACAGGCTGCCAGCTCTCTGGCATGATGACTGCATTTATAGCTGCAAATCCCGAAAAACACCTGGAGGCGGCAGCGGCGGCTGTCTGCGCCATGGGGCTTGCGGGCGAGATAGGGTGGAGCCGCATGGAAGAGGGCGATGGAAACTCTGCTTACCGGAACCGGATCATTGACGCAGTCTATAACATGGATGCGGAAGTTTTAGATAAAGGAGCGAAGTATGAGGTTCGATAAGAAGGATTTGCTTTTGTATGCAGTGACGGACAGGAACTGGCTTGGGGAAGAAACTTTAGCAGGTCAGGTGGAAAAGGCGGTTAAGGGAGGAGCGACTTTCGTACAGCTGCGGGAAAAGGAGCTGGATGGGGAACGTTTTCTTGAGGAGGCGAGAGAGATCAGAGAGCTTTGCCGAAAGTATCATGTGCCCTTTGTGGTGAATGACAACGTGGAGATTGCAGTTAGATCAGATGCGGACGGCGTACATGTGGGGCAGGACGACATGGAGGCCGGGGATGTGCGGGCTATGATTGGAGCAGGCAAGATTGTGGGAGTGTCTGTACAGACTGTAGAGCAGGCAGTCCTGGCTCAGAAACGGGGCGCCAACTACCTGGGTGTGGGCGCGGTGTTTCCGACAGGCTCCAAGAAGGACGCATGTGAAGTCTCCCACGAGACCTTGAGGGGAATCTGTGGGGCAGTGGATATTCCGGTGATTGCCATCGGTGGGATTGGCGCGGGCAATATAGGGGAGCTTTTTGGCAGCGGTATCTGCGGGATTGCGGTGATCAGCGCTATCTTTGGAAAGGAAGATATCGAGGGGGCAGCGAGGGAGCTTAAAAGACTTGCAGAGGAGATGTTTGGAGTATGATTAAAGGAGCGATATTTGATGTGGACGGCACGCTTTTGGATTCCATGGAAATCTGGGAAAATGCGGGAGCGCGCTACTTGCGGAGCATCGGGAAAGTGCCGGAGGAGAATCTGAGTGAGATCTTATATCCTATGACTATGGCGGAGGGCGCGGCATATGTAAAGGAGCGTTACTGCCTTACGGTTCCTTTAGACGTGATCATACAAGGAGTCCTTGACGCGGTGCGGGATTTTTATTTTTATGAGGCGCGCCTGAAGACGGGGGTGAAGGAATTTCTTGCCGTGATGAGGGAGAGGGGAATTTTGATGGCGGCTGCAACGGCAAGCAGCAGGGAACATGTCGAGGCGGCGTTCAGGAGGCTCGGCATCGATGGATATTTCGGACGTATCTTTACGTGCGCGGAAGTCGGGGCAGGGAAAAGATATCCCCTGATCTATGAAAGAGCAGCAGGGTATCTTGGGGCGAAACCTGGGGAAATCCTTGTGTTCGAGGATGTGCTCTATGCCGTTGAGACGGCGAAAGGCGCGGGATTTCACACAGTGGGCGTATATGACAGGTTCAGCGCAGGCGAGACGGATAAGATAAAGAGCCTGGCGGATGTGTATGCCCGGGAATTTACAAAAGAGCTGGCAGAGCATTTATGCGGGAGATAATCAGGAAAGGACGCCAGAGAAAAATTAAGAAAGAGAGAAACGGATGATGAAAACAGCTTTGACGATTGCCGGCAGTGATTGCAGCGGCGGTGCGGGAATACAGGCGGACATTAAGACGATGATCTGCAACGGTGTATATGCCATGAGTGCAGTGACAGCGCTGACAGCGCAGAACACGATGGGAGTGACCGGGATTATGGAAGTTACGCCGGAGTTTTTGGGAGAGCAGCTTGACAATATATTCATGGATATTTTTCCTGATGCGGTGAAGATCGGCATGGTGTCCGGCAGGGCGCTTATTGAAAAGACAGCGGAAAAACTGAAAGAATACGGTGCGGGGAACATCGTGGTGGATCCGGTAATGGCAGCCACAAGCGGCTCGAAACTGATAAGCGATGAGGCAGTAGATACGCTTAAAGAATGCCTCCTGCCCCTGGCTACGATCCTGACGCCGAATATCCCGGAGGCCGCGGCGCTCTCAGGAATGGAAGTTAAGACACGGGAGGATATGATTCTGGCTGCTGAGAAGATCAGTAAAGGCTACTGCTGCGCGGTGCTTCTGAAAGGCGGGCATCAGCTCAATGATGCCAACGACCTGCTATACCGTGACGGTGATTATAAATGGTTCTCGGGAAAACGGATTGACAACCCCAATACCCATGGAACGGGGTGTACCCTTTCCAGTGCCATAGCGTCGAATCTCGCGAAAGGGTGCTGCCTTGATGAGGCGGTAGAGCGGGCCAAGGAGTATATTTCAGGCGCATTGTCAGCGATGCTCGATCTTGGGAAAGGGAGCGGGCCGCTTGATCATGGATATGGATTTCGGCAGATCAGCGGATGTTGAACGACGAAATAAGGCAGGTAAAAAAAACCTGCCTTCTGCTTTATTACTGTAATTTTAAAATATCATTTGGCGTACAGTCCAGATAAGCGCAGAGCCGTGCCAATATGTCAAGGTCAATGCGGGATACTTTGCTCTTACAGTAATTATTAAGCTGAGTGCGTTGCAGGCGGCATGCCTCGCAGACTTTGTTTTTACTGACTTTTCTGTCTTTCAGGATGCGTTCAAGGTCAATGTAGATTGTCATAATAAAAATCCTCTCCTATGCATAAAATTATAAGTACATCTCTATTGAAACATAAGTTGTATTAGAGTACACTGTACAAAAATACAGTTATATAGAGGGTTGGAGAGGCATAAATATAGGTTTAAAACTTGACATTTTCCGAGCCGTGCTTTATGATATGTTTGTAAAACTACATAAGATTGATGACAAGGGAGCTTGCACGGAGCAGGCTGAGAGTGGGCTGACACCGCCCAGACCTATAACCTGATTTGGATAATGCCAACGTAGGGACGCGTTATGAGAGATGTTGAATCTCCTTTGTCTTCAATCGAAGATGAAGGAGGTATTTTTATGTTTCAGTTACTGGTTAATGCGGAGGGAGGACTTACCGCTGCCGGCTATGGAGTGTGTATTGCGGCAGGGGTTCTCCTGTTTCTGGCTGCAGCCATTGTTGCGGGGAAGAATTCTGAAAAAAACAGGATGACGACGAGGCAGCTTGTATTTTGCGCCATGGCGGTTGCGCTTGCTTTTGTGACGTCTTACATCAAGATTTTTCGTATGCCTTGGGGCGGGAGCGTGACGCTGTGCAGCATGCTCTTCATCGTTCTCGTCGCAAATTGGTACGGTGTGAAGACGGGAATCCTTGTGGGGCTTGCATACAGCATCCTTCAGTTTATCCAGGAGCCGTTTGTGCTTTCTCTTTTTCAGGTCTGCTGTGATTATATTTTTGCATTTGCTGCGCTTGGAGTTGCCGGGCTTTTCGCAAAACAATCCCATGGTCTGGAAAAGGGGTATGCGGCAGCAGTGTTGGCAAGAGGAGCGTTTCATGCTCTGGGAGGCTATCTTTACTGGATGGATTATATGCCGGAGAATTTCCCGCAGTCGCTGAAGAGCATTTATCCGATTGCGTACAATTACAGCTATCTGCTGGCGGAGGGGCTTATTACCTTGGCTGTTATATCGATACCCGCAGTTGCAGAAGCATTGAATCAGGTGAAGAAGACGGCTGTATCTTAAATAGTCTTGGCGCCGCTGGCATTGATTTGCCATGCGGCGTTTTTTAGGATCTATTTTTTGATGGGAAGAAAAAAATTTCACATTAGAGAATTAAATTTCCTAAAATAAAAAGGTGTTTTGTTAGAAGTATTTCCGGAATCACAGAATATTAATCGAAAAAATAAATAAATAAAATATTTTATGGCAGAAAATCAATAAGTATGGTGTAAATGTATGGAATAGAAGAAAAGTTGGCAGGAACTTTGCTGTATTAATAGAGTAAAGGGAGCAGCATCTGAGGCTGAGATAAGACAGACGTAGAGATGGCGGCAAAGAGACATAAAAGGAGGGCTTAAGTTGAAAAACATTATGGTAACAAACAATGTAAGATGTCTGGAAAAATGGGAGGGGAAACTTAAGGTTGACTACAAGGAGGAGTGGAGCTATCTGGATGTCCTTCTGGCAGCGAGGGATTATATCCACAGAGGATATTTTCTGCTGACCCATCCCCTTGCAGGCAGCGTCAAGCCAAACCAGACGCCCTTCAGATCAATTGTCTTGTCGGAGGAATCTCTCGAAGGAGCGGAGGACTTCCGGGATCTTAGGCTGATCGAGGAGAGCATTGAGGCGTACCGCAAATTTACATCCGCAGGGCATGCCGCAGTACAGGTTCCGGCGGAGCAGGCGGACTGCGCCCGGCAGGGCGTTAAGAACCGGTCTCTTCCCAGATGGCCGGAAAAGACGGAGGAAGACTTTCGGACCATCGACTTATCTTTGATGGAAGGTGCAATGTCAAACCCGATAATGAACAGAAGATAGCGCAGCGCATATGCGCTGCCGCGAGAGCAGGAGGTGCAGCAGCAATGAAATTGGAATTAGGTAAGATTTACATCCGGGATGTCCAGTTTGCAGAGAAGACCTATGTAGAGAATGGAACATTGTATGTATGTAAAGAAGAGATTGAAAAGCTTGTCCTCGAAGATGAGCGGCTTACAGGCGCGAGGGTGGAGCTTGCAAGGCCCGGCGAGTCTGTGCGGATATCCCCGGTAAAGGATGTGATTGAGCCGAGAGTGAAAGTGGAGGGAAACGGAGCCGTTTTTCCGGGAGTGATCGGCAAAGTAGGACAGGTGGGCGAAGGAAGGACTCACGCGCTTGTGGGAGCGACGGTCATTACCTGCGGGAAAATCGTGGGATTCCAGGAGGGCGTCATCGATATGTCCGGCCCTACGGCGAAGTACACGCCATTTTCCCAGACAAACAATGTGTGCGTAGTTATCGAGCCGGCAGACGGGCTTGAGACGCATGATTACGAGGCGGCAGGCAGGATGGCGGGGCTTAAGACGGCAGTTTACGTTGCAGAGGCAGCCAGAAATCTTACGCCGGATGAGATCGTGACCTACGAGACGAAACCGCTCCTCCAGCAGATTGCACAGTATCCGGACCTTCCGAAGATCGGGTATGTACATATGCTGCAGTCGCAGGGGCTTTTGCACGATACTTATTACTACGGCGTGGATGCGAAGAAATTTATCCCCACTGTCATGTATCCAACAGAGATTATGGACGGAGCCATCGTCAGTGGAAACTGCGTGGCGCCCTGCGATAAGGTGACGACGTACCATCACCTGAACAATCCGGTGATCGAGGATCTGTATCGGCATCACGGGAAAGATCTGAACTTTGTAGGCGTGATACTCACCAATGAAAATGTGTTCCTGGCAGATAAGGAACGCCACTCGGATATGGTGGCAAAGCTTGCGGAATATATGGGGCTGGACGGCTTGCTGATCACGGAGGAAGGATACGGCAACCCGGACACGGACTTGATGATGAACTGCAAGAAAGTTACCCAGGCAGGCGTGAAGGTAGTCATTATCACAGATGAATTCCCCGGGCGGGACGGAAAGTCCTACTCCCTGGCAGACGCGGTGCCGGAGGCGGACACGATGGTTTCCTGCGGGCAGGGCAACTTAATTGTCCATTTCCCGCCTATGGATAGGCTGATAGGCACTATGGATTACGTGGAGAGCCAGATTGGCGGCTACGCAGGCTGCATGAACGAGGACGGCAGCTTTGACGCGGAGCTGCAGATTATTATCGCATCAACGATCGCAAACGGCTTTAACAAACTGGCCGCTCGCACTTATTAGGAAGGGGGAAATGAAAATGGCAAAGTATAAAATCGTACATTATATCAATAACTTTTTCTCCGGAGCCGGCGGCGAGGAGGCGGCAGGCATGAGGCCGGAGGTTCACGAGGGAGCCATGGGGCCCGGGCTTGCCCTTTCAGATGCTTTCGGGGAGGAATATGAGATTGCAGCCACCGTTGTGTGCGGTGACAATTATTTCGGAGAGAACCTTTCAGATGCTGCAGCAGAGCTGATCGGTATGATAAAGTCGTATGAGCCGGATCTGTTTATCGCTGGGCCTGCGTTTAACGCGGGGCGTTACGGCGTTGCCTGCGGAACCATCTGCAAGGCAGTGGAAAAAGAGCTTGGGATTCCGGTGCTTACAGGCATGTACGAGGAGAACCCGGGTGTCGACATGTTCCGCAAGGACCTGATTGTGATAAAGACGAAAAATTCTGCGGCCGGCATGAAAAAAGCGGTTCCTGTCTTTAAGAATCTCGGGGAAAAGTTGGTGAAAGGCGAGGAAATCCTCGGGCCGGACATCGAAGGATATCTGGAGAGAGGAATCCGCGTGAATTATTTTGCAAAAAAGCGTGGTTCTGAGCGTGCTATCGAGCTGCTTGTAAAGAAATGTAAAGGTGAAGAGTGCCCGACAGAATATCCGATGCCGAAGTTTGACCGGGTAGAGCCGACGGCTCCGGTTACGGACATGGCGCATACGAAGATTGCCATTGTCACCTCCGGCGGCATCGTTCCCCAAGGAAATCCCGACCATATCGAGTCATCCAGCGCGACGAAGTACGGCATCTACAGTATTGCAGGGATGGAGAGGATGGATAAGAAGGACTTTATGACGGTTCACGGCGGTTATGACCGGGCGTTTGTCACGGAAGACCCAAATCTTGTCATTCCCCTTGACGTGCTCCGGGAGATGGAAAAAGAAGGGGTGATCGGAGAGCTTGCCGACTACTTTATCACTACCACCGGAACCGGAACAGCCACAGGAAACGCGAAAGCATTCGGCGAGGATTTTGTCGGAAAGCTTAAGGAAGACAATATCGGCGCGGTAATCCTTACATCCACATGAGGCACCTGTACGCGTTGCGGTGCAACGATGGTGAAGGAGATTGAGCGTGTGGGCATTCCGGTGGTGCATATCTGTACGGTGGTTCCGATCTCAAAGACAATCGGGGCGAACCGGATCGTACCGGCAATCGGGATTCCGTATCCGTTGGGCGACCCGATGAAATCGCCGGAGCAGAGTAAAAAGATCCGGCGTGAGCTGGTGGAGAGAGGGCTGAGGGCGCTTGAGACACCGGTGAGCGGGCAGACGGTGTTTGAGTAGGATTTAGAGTGGGACGCTGTCCGTCCGGTTTCCATATCTCTGACAAAACCGGACGGACGGCTGTGTGTTTTGAGATTATGAGTAGGTGAACTGTGTATGCTGGCGGCGGTAGGCGTCGTTGTCTTTTTGGCGCAGTTCGTTTTGTACCTGTGCTAATTCTGATTCGAGCTGTTTTATCTTGCGCTCGTCGGTCTCGGTGTTTAGCTGCTGCTCAAGTTCTGCCAGTTTCTTTTTCAGGCGTTCAATCTCCCTGTCTACTTTGTCGCTATTGGCGGTGCAGGTCTCGGGCTTTTTGCCGCTGTCAGTTTTCCTGTCGTTTGCCGGAGCGTCTGCTTTCTCCTCTTTTTGTGCCCTGTCCGGGTTTGGATCATCGAAATGGATTTTGGATTTGCCGTTTTCATCTGTTTCCATCCAGTAGCGCCCGGTCGGTTCTTTCTCTTCTTCCGGTATATATTCATCCGTCACCGGTGCCAGGGGATGGCTTTCTTTCGGGCCGTCCAGGCGTCCTGCCTCATCCGGGGCCTGTGTTCCGGTTACTTTTTTTGTGCCTTCGGCTACTGCGGGCGTCTGCGCCGGGTCAGGGGCCGAATTGCGGATTGTATTAGAAATCATGATGCTCATTGTCTGTTCCTCCTGTCTGCTCAATATAGTTAATTTTCGTGTTTACACTTTCATACTATCATCCCGGCGCAAAGTTTCAAGTTCTTTGCGCTGAAATGTCTTCCGGATGTAATGAAATGTCAAGCAG